>OLTT01000420.1_pt1 | contig 1005 bp, 1 predicted proteins | sample 1643531 | NCBI WGS metagenome assembly OLTT01 (sample SAMEA3136637, study PRJEB25190) | human gut metagenome | reverse complement strand
AGGGACTCGAGTGACTTGTCCATATGGGCGGTGATGTTCTCTGCCATGCTTAATCCTCCTGATAGACGAGCGTGCCGACGGGCTCACCCGAAAGCGCGCGCTTGACGGTGTACTCGCCATCGATGTTGAGGACCAAAATCGGCATACGGTTATCCTGGCACAGTGCCGTAGCGGTGGAATCCATAACCTGCAGACCGCGGACGAGAACCTCGTGATAGGTAATCTTGTCAAAACGGACGGCATCAGCGCACTTGACGGGATCCTTATCGTAGATGCCGTCAACCTTGGTGGCTTTAATCAGAATCTCGGCGCCGATCTCGCACGCACGAAGAGCCGCGGCGGTGTCGGTCGTAAAGTACGGATTGCCCGAACCGGCGGCAAAAATAACAACGTTGCCCTTGGAAAGGTGGTTGATGGCGCGACGGCGAATATAGGGCTCGCAGATCTCGTTCATCTGGATAGCGCTCATCACGCGGCAGGGAACATCGTTATGCTCGAAGGCATCCTGCAGGGCGAGCGCGTTCATAACGGTTGCCAGCATGCCCATGTAGTCGGCCTGAGCACGCTCCATGCCACCGGCAGCGCCTGCCATGCCGCGGAAAATATTGCCGCCGCCGACAACGACGCCGACCTCATGGCCAACGGCGAGCAGCTCCTTGACCTGCTTAGCAAGATGGTCGGTAACCTTGGGGTCGATGCCATATTGGCCGTCGCCCATCAGCGCTTCGCCGGAAAGCTTAAGAAGCACGCGTTTATATCGGATGTCGGACAAAGCGATCCTCCTTTAGATTGAACTCTCAACATTCTATCAAAGGCTCTAAGAAGAGCCATGAAAAAGCAGGCTGTGAGTAAAACCCACAGCCTGCTCATTACCAGCTACAAGAGCTTATTTACTCGCCACGGACCAGACGGTCAAAGGCAACGACGGTAATGGTGTCGCCGATCTCCTTGGAGACCTGCTCAGCGTACTTCTTGATGGTGAGGGAGCTGTCCTTGATGAACTCC
>OLTT01000194.1_pt1 | contig 1339 bp, 1 predicted proteins | sample 1643531 | NCBI WGS metagenome assembly OLTT01 (sample SAMEA3136637, study PRJEB25190) | human gut metagenome | reverse complement strand
CCATGTTCGGCACCAAGGCCAAGGGCGCTCGTTACCTCGAGCTCGCTCAGGGCTACGTCACCCGCATGGCTCTCAACGACAAGAACGAGATCATCGCATTCGAGTTCCTGAACCTCGGCAAGTTCACCGACGCCGTCAAGGCCGGCAAGACCCCCGAGGAGGCCATCGCTGGCGCTATGGGCCACTATGGTCAGTGGGAGAACGCTGCCAAGTACATCGACCCGCGCACCGACGAGGAGACTCACTCCGTCGCCAGCGTGTTCCCGGTTCACGAGTAGAAAGGGAGGGAAATAACTATGACTGTTACGTTCGAAGGTTACGAGCGCCGCGCTGACAAGATCAACAAGTGCCTCGCCGACAACGGCATCGCCTCCCTCGAGGAAGCTCTGCAGATCTGCACCGACAAGGGCTTCAACCCGCGTGAGATCGTCAACAACACCCAGTCCATCGCCTTCCAGAACGCCGAGTGGGCCTACACCCTCGGTTGCGCTCTCGCTGTCAAGCGTGGCGCCAAGTCCGCTTCTGAGGCTGCCGCCATCATCGGCGAGGGCATCCAGGCCTTCACCGTTCCCGGCTCCGTTGCCGAGGACCGCAAGGTCGGTCTGGGCCACGGCAACCTGGGCGCTATGCTGCTCTCCGACGACACCGAGTGCTTCGCCTTCCTGGCCGGTCACGAGTCCTTCGCTGCCGCTGAGGGCGCTATCGGCCTGGCTCTGAACGCCAACAAGGCTCGCAAGAAGCCGCTGCGCGTCATCCTCAACGGTCTGGGCAAGGACGCTGCTCAGATCATCGCCCGCATCAACGGCTTCACCTACGTGAAGACCCAGTTCGACTACTTCACGGGCGAGCTCAAGGTCGTCGAGACCATCCCCTACTCCGATGGTCCCCGCGCCGCCGTCAACTGCTACGGCGCCGGCGACGTCCGCGAGGGCGTTGCCATCATGTGGCACGAGAACGTCGACATCTCGATCACCGGTAACTCCACCAACCCCACGCGCTTCCAGCACCCCGTCGCTGGCACCTACAAGAAGGAGCGCCTCGAGGCTGGCAAGAAGTACTTCTCCGTCGCTTCCGGCGGCGGCACGGGCCGTACCCTGCATCCCGACAACGTCGCTGCCGGCCCTGCCTCCTACGGCCTGACAGACTCCATGGGCCGTATGCACGGTGATGCCCAGTTCGCTGGCTCCTCCTCCGTCCCGGCTCACGTCGAGATGATGGGTCTGATCGGCGCCGGCAACAACCCGATGGTCGGTATGACCGTCGCCTGCGCTGTTGCTGCTTCCCAGGTCAACGCTTGATTTGAACTGAATCATTAGGCTTTTCGCCCGCCCCCCCCGCC
>OLTT01000156.1_pt1 | contig 1443 bp, 1 predicted proteins | sample 1643531 | NCBI WGS metagenome assembly OLTT01 (sample SAMEA3136637, study PRJEB25190) | human gut metagenome | reverse complement strand
GAAGTCGTAACAAGGTAGCCGTATCGGAAGGTGCGGCTGGATCACCTCCTTTCTAGGGAGTCAGACATTCAGTCAAAGCTGGACTTTGGTTGAATGGACAGGAAAGCAAGTTTCAGTATTGTTCAATTTTGAGGGTCCTGCGGGTTTATCCCGTAAATCCTCAAAGCATAAGGGACAGCGAAACCCGAAACGTGAAAACGCGGGGGTATAGCTCAGTTGGGAGAGCACCTGCTTTGCAAGCAGGGGGTCAAGGGTTCGAATCCCTTTATCTCCACCATTTGGGCTGATAGCTCAGCTGGTTAGAGCACTCGGCTGATAACCGAGAGGTCGATGGTTCGAGTCCATTTCAGCCCACCACAGGTTGCCTGTGAGGGCAACCCACAAACCCCTTATGTGATGTACCTTGAAAACTGAATATAGAACTGCGAAATGAGATTTTATTAGCTATGTAAAATTCCTGATTTTAAATTAAAATCTATAATTTCACCAAGCGGAACTGAAGAACGCAAGTTCGACAGTAAATGGTAAAATCTCGTTGGCAAATGGAGAATCTGAAATAAGATATGTTTTGCGAGAGCAAGACAACGGTCAAGCTACAAAGGGCGCAAGGAGAATGCCTTGGCACTGGGAGCCGATGAAAGACGTGGTAAGCTGCGATAAGCTTCGGGGAGGAGCAAACATCCTTTGATCCGGAGATTTCTGAATGAGGAAACTCACCAGAGTTCATACTCTGGTATCCTGTACTGAATCCATAGGTACAGGAGGGGAACCGCCTGAACTGAAACATCTAAGTAGGGCGAGGAAGAGACATCAAACGAGATTCCGTTAGTAGTGGCGAGCGAACGCGGAAGAGGGCAAACCGGAAGGAGAAATCCTTCCGGGGTATGGACCGCTTTTAGGACTTTAGCTGTTAATCGAATGGCATGGGAAGGCCAACCGAAGAGTGTGAGAGTCACGTAAGTAAAAATTCTGACAGCTGCGCAGGATCCAGAGTACGGCCAGACACGTGAAACCTGGTCGGAAGATGGGGGGACCACCCTCCAACCCTAAATACTACCCAGTGACCGATAGCGTATAGTACTGTGAAGGAAAGGTGAAAAGGACCCCGGGAGGGGAGTGAAAGAGAACCTGAAACCTTGTGCCTACAAGCACATAGAGCACATCAACGTGTGATATGGTACTTTTTGTAGAACGGTCCGGCGAGCGATTGTATGTTGCGAGCTTAAGGTCTTAAGGACTGGAGGCGTAGCGAGAGCGAGTCTGAATAGGGCGTTCAGTAACATGCAATGGGCCCGAAACCGGGTGACCTACCCATGATCAGGCTGAAGTGAAAGTAAAATTTCATGGAGGGCCGAACCGACCTCCGTTGAAAAGGCGGCGGATGAATTGTGGGTAGCGGAGAAATTCCAATCGAACCCGGAGATAGCTGGTTCTCCCCGAAAT
>OLTT01000122.1_pt1 | contig 1562 bp, 1 predicted proteins | sample 1643531 | NCBI WGS metagenome assembly OLTT01 (sample SAMEA3136637, study PRJEB25190) | human gut metagenome | reverse complement strand
GTGGCGGCTATCGCGGCGGGCGTGGCGGCAACCAGGCCGGCTCCCGCGGCGGTCGTGCCGGCGGTCGCGATAACCGTGGCAGCTATGGTAACAATCGTGGCGGCAAGCGCGGCGGTAGCTCCCGTCGCCCCGGTGACGGCGGCGGCAAGCGCAAGTAACATACGCATCGCCCGCTAGAGCGAGGTGAACCAAGGGCCCCGAGCAACTACGTTCGGGGCCCTTTTTGTTTGTCGTATCCGATCGCTAGTTCAAATGTGATTTCCTCGAGAATGCATCTAGAGGATGCCGTGGGCCTGTTTCCTGCCATGCGGCAATGGGTCCCATGGGGTGCGCCGTGCATTTTTTGGAGTATTCTGCTTCCATCCGTGCGCGGGAAGGCTTCCGAGCCGTTCTCGAGCGACGTTTGCGCCACAAATTCAGACGATTTGTCCAATTCCGAACTTTTTTTCGCGCTCGATACGTCCCCGGGCGGCTCCAGAGAGCCCAAATTGTCCTCACGCCTGCTGAATACTCCTTTATTTGCACATCGGATGGCACCCCACCCCAACATGTCATCGGACAACAGCGATTCTCGGCGTCCCAAAGAAGCCATATCCGCCACCTCGCGCACGCGACCACCCTCAATCCGGTACGTACACGTCGCGTATTCGAGCATTGGGCGCGGCTGATGCGTCGCCACAACAACCGTGCAGCCCAGCTCGCGATTCACGCGAAACAGCGCATGCAGAAAACTCTTCTCGGCAACGGGGTCGAGCTGAGACGTGGGCTCATCGAGCAGCAGCACGCGCGGGCGGAGCGCCAACACGGCGGCCAACGACAGCAGCTGCTTGCGACCACCCGAAAGCGTATCGGTATCGCGGTGGAGCCAATCCTCCAGCCCAAAGAAATAGCTGGTCTCGGCCACGCGACGACGCATCTCGTCACGCGCTAGCCCCAAGTTTTCCAGGCCAAACGTCATCTCGTGCCACACGGTCTCGCACACAATCTGGTTCTCGGGATCCTGAAACACATAGCCCACGCGCTCCGCAGACGCGCGCACGTCCATGTCGGCAACGTTCTCGCCCAGCACGCGCGCATCGCCAGTGCGCTCGCCCGCCGGAGCGATCTCGGGCTTGAGCAGCGACAGCAGCGTCGACTTACCCGATCCGGTACCGCCAACAAGAAGTGCAAACGCACCTTGGGAAACACGCCAATCAAGCCCCTCGAGCACCGGTGCCTCGGCCCCGGGATAGGCAAAACTAAGGCCTCGCACCTCAATCGCCGGCGCGGCCGAGCCATATGTCACACCCGCCGCCGAGCTCCTATCAAACCGAGCCATCAGCCAAACCTCTTCTCATCAATCGCGTGCAACGCGCAAGGCAGCACCATCCAGGCGGCGTACACGACATAGCCCAGCCACGGCGCCGGCACCGATAGTTGCGGGTAAAACGAATACTGCATCGTCGCAGTCCACGCCACTGCCGTCGTGGCCATGCCAAACAGCGCAAGCCCAACCAGCGCGGCAACGTCGCTGCGCCCCAGTCGATACCGCGCATACGTCGTACGACGCGGCGCGGCACCCC
>OLTT01000106.1_pt1 | contig 1620 bp, 1 predicted proteins | sample 1643531 | NCBI WGS metagenome assembly OLTT01 (sample SAMEA3136637, study PRJEB25190) | human gut metagenome | reverse complement strand
AAACGGTGCTGCTCACGGCCCATCCCAAGGGCAGGGCTCACGAGGTTGTGGTGCCTCAGGTGGCTCCGCTGCTCAGTGCAATTCCCAATCTCGTGTTCTTCCAGACGATTGCGGCAATAATCGCCGAGCGTCTGAAGTCATGGGACGTTCACCCGTATCTCGATGCTGTCTCCAAGCAAATGGAGGTCAAGGCGGAGGGCTACGAAGAGTCAGTCAATGCGCTTAAGGCCAAAGCGGCCGAGTGTTACGGAATGTAAGCGGGTTTGATGCCCGTTGGCATGGGGGATGTGAAGACAACCCCAGAAAGGAGAGACAAATGAAGGAAACCGAGAAGATCGAGATCATGCATTTCGACCAGGAGGGCTATCTCGAGGACGGCAAGAACGTCTATGAGACCGGCAAGAAGATGACCGCGCTCGCCGACAAGGTCGCCGACGAGGGCTACGACGCCGTGTTCCTGATGGGCGTCGGCGGCACCTGGGACGAGCTCATGCAGCTCGAGTACCTCATGAACAAGTTCGGCGACCGCGACCTCGAGGTCTACCTGATCCACGCCGCCGAGTGGAACGTCATGGGCCACAAGCGCATGACCGAGAAGTCCGTCGTGCTCACCGCCTCCGAGTCCGGCACCACCCCCGAGGTCCTCGAGGCCGTCAAGAAGATGAAGGAAAAGGGCATTCGCGTCTACGCCATGACCAAGCCCGAGGGCCCCATCGGCCAGGCTGTCGGCGCCGAGAATTGCGTCAAGATGGCTTCCGATCATGGTAACGGCGGCTGCGAGATGGGCTACTACCTCGCCGACTGCTTCGGCCTGCGCCTGCTCAACCGCCGCGGCTGCTTCCCCAAGTTCGATTTGTTTATCGAGCAGACCAAGGACATCTGGAAGGACATGCTCGATATCCGCAAGCGCTTCGAGCCGCGCGCCGAGGAGCTCGCCAAGAAGTACGCCCTGGCCCCCTACACCATGTTCATCGGCTCCGGCGCCCTGTGGGGCGAGACGATCCTGTTCTCGATGTGCATCCTGGAGGAGATGCAGTGGAAGCGCACCCGCTACATCACCTCGGCCGACTTCTTCCACGGCACCCTCGAGCTCGTGGAGCCCGGCGTCCCCGTGTTCCTGTTCATGGGCGAGGACGAGAACCGCAAGCTCGACGAGCGCGTCCGCGCCTTCCTGACCCGCGGCGTGACCGGCGACACCGACATCAACATCATCGACACCGCCGAGTTCGCGATCCCCGGCCTTGACGACGAGTTCCGCGTCATCGTGTCTCCGTGGATTCTCTCCTCGCTGATCACCGATCGCCTTGCCGCTTACTACGAGACGGTCACCAAGCACAACCTCAACTACCGTCGTTACTATCACCAGTTCGACTACTAATAGTTGACCACTCATTTAAGAAGCACCCTGCCCGCATTAAAGAGAGAGCTTGAAGCCGACATTGTTATTGCAAACGGCGAGAACTCGGCGGTCGGAAACGGAATTTTACCTCAAAGTGCAGAATATATACTTGACTGCGGTGTTGACCTTATCACGCTCGGCAACCACAGTTTAAAGCGAAAAGAAATATACGATTATCTTGATTCCTCTGCCCCGATTATAAGGCCGGCGATCACTATCAT
>OLTT01000097.1_pt1 | contig 1661 bp, 3 predicted proteins | sample 1643531 | NCBI WGS metagenome assembly OLTT01 (sample SAMEA3136637, study PRJEB25190) | human gut metagenome | reverse complement strand
TTTATATGTATCGTTATTTCCTTGTAATGAATGTGCAAAGGCCATTATTCAGGCTGGTATTTCTTGCGTAGTATATGAAAGTGATAAGTATGATGGAACTGAAGGTAATATTGCGAGTAAGCGAATGTTTCATGAGGCGGGAGTAAAGCTTGTACAGCTTCCTTATGAGATTGATGTAGAAACAAAAATCAGTGAGCGTTAAGTCATCCAATTAGATGACTGATGTTAGCATATAAATAGGACTAGTCAAAAAGAGAAAATTTACACCAGTGGTACAATAGAAAGAGGATGATTCAAAGACAAAGGAAGGCAAAAGAAAATGGCAAATAAAAAGAAACAGTTTGATCAAGAATTTAAACAAAATGCAGTCAATTATTGTTTAACACATCCAGAACTAAGTCGTAAAGAATGTGCTAAAAATTTAGGTATTGGAGATAGTACTTTATACAGATGGAAGCAAGAAGCTAAAGCCAATAACAACCAGGCAACATTTAAAGGTTCAGGGAATCTAACAGAGGCTGAGCTTGAAAACAGACGTTTAAAACGTGAATTAAAGGATACGCAAGATGCTCTTGAAATTCTAAAAAAAGCCATCAGCATTCTGGGAGAATAACACAAGTTCTGTACTGTCTTGTTTCTGAAGAGTCTAAGGTCGACAAAGACTTTTCGGTGACTGGAGTGCTAAGTAAGCTACATTTGTCAAAATCAGGATATTACAATTATCTGCATCGAAAACCAAGCAAGCAATCTATATCTAAGAAAGAGAGAATGCAAGCGATTCAAACTATATATGATGATAATCATCAAATTTATGGTGCACCAAAGATAGCGAAAGAGATGCAAAAGAAAGGCGAAAAAATATCACAAAGAACTGTAGGTGTATATATGCGAGAAATGGGTATCAGAGCCTGTTACATTAAACCATATGTAAAAACAACCTTTGATAGTGATTTTTCAACAAAGCTGCATAACATTTTAAAAAGAGACTTTTCGCCAAGCAAGCCAAATGAGGCATGGTGTACAGATATAACGTATATATTTACCTTGGAAGGATTTGTATACCTTACAAGTGTAATGGATCTATATTCAAGAAAAATAATTGCATGGACATTATCAAGAACATTGGAAGTGGAAGAAGTATTGAAATGTATAGAGATGGCTAGAAAGCGGAGAAAAACATCGAATCCTGTAATTATTCATTCGGATAGAGGAGTACATTATACAAGCAAACTTTATAAAAAATTAACGGCAGGACTGATTCTAAGTTATTCAAAAAAAGGCACACCATGGGATAATGCATGTATAGAATCTTTTCATTCAGTAATTAAAAGAGAATGGTTAAATCGTACTTTGATTTATGATTATGATCATGCATATGATTTGTGTTTCGAATATATTGAAACATTCTACAACACGATACGAATCCATAGCCATTGCGGTTATGAATCACCAAATCAATATGAGAATAATTATTATTCAAAACATTAGAATTTAAAATTTATCTATTTTATGAGTCCTTTTTCTTGACGTAGTACCAGCTTTAAAATCTTGTTTTTGATATTCACGTAATTTAATTTTCATTGTTCTTCTCCTTGTTTACATCATTCATATTATATATGATAAAGTATACAGTAACTGTAATGTAAATAAGGAGTTTTAAG
>OLTT01000061.1_pt1 | contig 1938 bp, 3 predicted proteins | sample 1643531 | NCBI WGS metagenome assembly OLTT01 (sample SAMEA3136637, study PRJEB25190) | human gut metagenome | reverse complement strand
GGGAGGAAGTGGGGTATGTTGTGGTTGAGAAAAAAGAGGAAAAAAGGAGGCTCGCCTATGACAAGAATGCGATATGTAAAGATGGACCGGATCATGAACCACATGCTGATCCATGCACTCCGGGAAGTGTTCCGGCAGGAAAAAAAACAGGGGCTTCCGGTGGATACCACACGGGATCTGGTTCTGAAGCTGGCAGAGCAGGAAGAGGGAAAGCTCTACCTGACAGAAGCCGAACACAGCAAATCCGTGGAAGCCTTAAACCAGCTCCGGGACACATACCTGAAAAACGGACGCTATTCCGATGGGATCGACAGCGTCCTGTTAAAGATCATGAAATCCAGATACCGCCCATACCGTGGAAGGGGAAGATGAAGAAAGGATGTGGTACAAATATACAGAAATATGACACAAGAAAGAATAGAAGCCATGCGGAGAAGATATCCGCCGGGAACCGAGGTCACGCTTAACAGCATGGAGGGGGAGAGCCACATGCCCCCCGGCTTAAAAGGTAAGGTGGATATGGTAGACGATGCAGGGCAGATCCACGTAAACTGGGAGAATGGAAGCAGCCTTGCCCTCGTTCCGGGAGTGGACAGCTTCCACATTACGGACCTGCCAAGAGCAGAGAGGCCCAAACAGCAGCCATCCCGGTAACAAACAGCCGGAAGTCAGACTGGGTGATTTGGCTTGCCGGACTGCCTGTCATCTGGTGGTCAGCAATTCTGATTGCGGATGCCATCCAGCCGGGCAGGAATCTTTTCGAGCTGATGGAGGTTCTCACAGAAAAGCTGAACCATCCCTTCCAGTTTCATTATACGGAATATACCATCAAGTCGATGCTGGTCTGCACGTTACTTTACGCAGCCGGGATCGGTATTTTTTATTCCAGTCAGAAGAACTACCGCAGAGGGGAAGAACATGGCTCTGCCAGATGGGGCGATGCCCGGCAGATCTGTAAGAAATATAGCCAGAAGCCGTACTCCCAGAACATCCTGCTGACACAGAACTTCCGCATTAGCCTTGACACCCACAAGCACCGCAGATGTCTCAACATTCTCGTAGTGGGAGGCTCCGGTGCAGGAAAATCCAGAGGCTTTGCCCTGCCAAACATCATGCAGTGCTGCTGTTCGATGGTCATCACCGATCCGAAAGCCGAGCTGCTCCGAAAGACAGGCGGTCTGCTGGAAAAGAAAGGATATGAGGTGCGTGTCTTTGACCTCATCAATCCCGACACATCTTTTTGCTACAATCCATTCGAGTATGTCCACGATGACAAAGACGTGCTCCGTCTTATTTCCAATCTGATACAAAACACCACACCCAAAGGTTCCCAGTCCTCTGATCCCTTCTGGGAGAAGAGCGAAACCGCACTACTTCAGGCACTGATGCTGTATCTGCTCCACGAAGCTCCGCCGGAAGAACAGAACTTCGCCATGATCATGGAGATGTTAGGCTCGGCACAGGTAAAAGAAGAGGACGAGGACTACGAGTCCCCTCTGGACATTTTGTTTGACCGTCTGGAGATGCGGGACCCGGACAGCATTGCCGTCAAGCAGTATCACATTTACAAGCAGGCGGCAGGTGTAGTAAGTTTGAAGAGACTTCTTAATCAATCAAATTTAAAGAGTTGGAGCTCCAAAATGATTAAAAAGTCTCTTGAGGCTTATTTTTTTACCTTAAAGAACAAAATTGTATTTTGTAAAAAACAATTTCAAAACATGTCCGTATTTTGTTTCGTCAGTACAGAGATTGTGTAAGGAACTTTAAAAAGATGACACGAAATCAAAAAAGATGCAGTAAGGGGGCTGTAAAAAGACCTCTGAGCATTTCGTTTAGTGTAAGAATCTTTTTTACTTCTTACACGAACCTTGAAAACGAAACAGTCTGCCCGTAGTGATACCAGAACTGAATAGGCATTCAGCGTGTCTTTTCTGGTTA
>OLTT01000021.1_pt1 | contig 2952 bp, 6 predicted proteins | sample 1643531 | NCBI WGS metagenome assembly OLTT01 (sample SAMEA3136637, study PRJEB25190) | human gut metagenome | reverse complement strand
CAGCAACACCACTCACACTTGCATTCTTATTCTGCTTACTAACACTTACAATAGTAATAGGACGCTCTTTAAATACAACAGCAATAAGAGCATAATCCTTACTAACATTAACATGCTTAACATAATCAGCAATTACATTCATGTTAACTTCACTCATACTAGTAGGCATACGAAAGGTCTGATTAAGACCAAGATAATTAACTTTTAAATCAACCATAACTTTATATTTTAAATTAATACTTTGAATAGTGTCCGTACTATTAAGTTATTTCAGCCTACAGAACTTAACTTAGTAAATAGTAATACTGTAGGTGCTAGAAATACTGCTGCAAATATAGATAATAATAATGAAAGTAATAATAGTATTAGTAATAAATTATAATTAGTTAAACGGAATTAACTAAATTTGATAATTATCAGCACGATTAGTAAATAAAGTAATAGTAAAATCAATGGGATGATTAATTAAAAGTAATGATGATAATAATGATAAAAATGAAACAAGTAGTAATAATAAAGAAAACTATGAAACAAGTAATGGTAGTAAAGATAAAGTAAAAGTATAAAGTAAAAGTATAAAGTAATAATAATATAACTAATGATAATAAAGAAAATAATGATAAAGATTATGTTAGTAAAAGTAATAATGAATAGTATAGAGTAAAAGTAGAAGATTATGCTAATGAAAGTAGGGGTAGAAAATTATATGAATAACTATGAGCAAGGAGGTATGTAGTTAGACCCCCACCCTCATAAAGACAATATCAATACCCCCGCCTATCAAGCAGGAAATTCAAACTTTTGACTACAAGAAAGAATCAATTTTCAACAACAAGAAAAGAAACAAGTCTTGGCATGGAACGGGTTCATGCTCTAGCTTAGGCTAGTTTTACTAATTTAAAACAATAGAGTTATGAAAACTATTAAAGTAAATCTCAGAGTTCAGAACGTACGTACTTTCACTAATGCAGAAGGTCGTCAGTACATTAATCTCATTACTGTTGAGCGTTTTCCAAAACGTAAAGCAGACAAGGAGACTGGTGAGATAGTTGAGAGTGATACAAACGAGCTGATACTGTCATTAAAACAGTTCATGCACGTGGTCTATCTTACTCCAAACTTCTTGCAGGTGTACTTCAAGGACTTTGACAGAAAGGAATATACTGTTACTCCTGATGGAGTTTGGTATAGTCTGTTGCTTGGTGCGACTATTTCTGTTACCATTGAGCGATATGAAGATGGTGATGTCTTCGTGAACGAAATCAGTGGTGAAGAAGAGGCTAGCGATGGTATTAGTTACCATACTAGACTGAATACTATCAAGCTTGCTGCTTGTGGTAGAAAGTTTGCTCTTCGTAAAGAAGATGATTACGATGCTGTAGAACAGACTATTCTTGAGCTTCAAGGTGTCAAACCTGAAGTACACAAGTTTGTTGTTCCAACTGAGAAACCAGCTGAGAAAGCTGCTGAAAAGCCAGCTGAGTAGATGAATGCAAGAGTGGGAGAGAAATCTCCTGCTCTTGTTATTCATTGTACTTTGACTACAAAAACAACTCAAGTTGACTACAATAAAGTAACAAGAGTTGACAACAAAAAAGAAACAAATTCTGCGTATCGAAATTAGAATACTTATAAGACTTTTTATAAGCTTTATAAGACTTATTTTATTGATATTGCAAATGATAATGAATGTATAACTTAAAGTATAGGAGAACTATATTATGAATAAAACCATGATTTTAGCTATTCTTGTAGCTTATAAGGCTTTTAATGATAAAAGTCTTACTGTTGTAGTTAATAAAGGTGAAGGTGAATATGTAGTTAACAAAGCTATCATTGATAATATTGATGGTGATAATATTAGTGTTTTGTCTTGTACTTATAGTGGTGTTTATGGTGAAACTATCAATGTTAATGATATTGTTGGTATTCAATTTCAAAATTAAAATAGGAGAATTATATTATGGCTAAGTTTAAGATTAGACCTTATGATGATTATGAGGTTGGGATACTGCTGAAACTATTGAAGAAGCAAGAGATAAAAGAAGTAAACTTGCTATGTCTTTCTTTAGTAGAGCTGTTGTAATTGTTGATGAAAATGAAAATGAAGTTGAATGATATTGATTATGAGGATATTTATGATAATATTGATGATTATGAATATCCTTATAATCATATTAATCGAAGTGATTTGTAGGTATAACATTAACGCACGCACGTACACGCACACGCACGCACATGGTTATATAAAAATAAATATATAATATAATAACGCAGTTATTATATATTTATTTTATATATAACCTTAGTCGAAGCTAGAACGTAGTGAAAGCTGAGGTGTTATTGTACTTACTAGTAATAACTATAAAATAAGTAATGATTATGATTAAACTAAATAGTGATAAAGGTAGAGAAATTATAAGTGATTATATTACTGCTTTAAACGGTGATTCAGAGTCTATTAAATGGGCTTATGATAAACGTAAAGCAGAGTATGATACTTATGATGATGAACTAAAAGCTAGTGTTGATAAGTGTTTTGATTGTATTTAATGCGTAACTGAAGGTGAGAAAGTTAAAGATAGTGTTGCTGAGACAGTCCTACTTTCTCATCTTCTTTAAATTAATAATACTCATGATTATACTATTAATCTCACTTATAATTATTCTATTTGTTACTATAATTATTGATGTTATTCTTTATGATTATGATGTTTCTTATCGTACTCATAAAGTACTTGCATATATAGTATATTTTACTTTATTTGCGCTTCTAATAGTAGCAATAATTGCTTGTATATCAACTAGTAATAGTAGTTATAAGTCTACTTCAACTATTCCTATAGTTACTCCTATACTATTGCCTGTTCATTAGTATAATACTTTTCGAGTAGTTGATAATACTATAGCTAATACTCAGATGTTTAACTTTTAAACTTATTAATGTTATGA
>OLTT01000016.1_pt1 | contig 3450 bp, 2 predicted proteins | sample 1643531 | NCBI WGS metagenome assembly OLTT01 (sample SAMEA3136637, study PRJEB25190) | human gut metagenome | reverse complement strand
ATGTCGTTAGACCCCAATCCCCGGTAGGTGCTTTGCGTTCCTGCGGCTTTGTTGAGGTGTCCAATCAGCACGATAGCGCACCCGGTAGCCTGTGCAATGTCTCCCAGACTGCGGAATATCGGGCGCACCTCGTTTGCCCTGTTCATGTCCACATCTGTGCCCAGAAACGCCTGTACCGGGTCAATGATAACCAGCCTTGCGTTGTTCTCACGGATTGCCCTTGCTATGCGCTCATCGGCAAGGGTCAGCGGTGTGTCCCTATCGTCAATGACAAGCACTCTTTCAAGGTCTGCTTCCGCTTCCATCAGTCGGGGCTTGACGGTATCGCCCAGACCGTCCTCTGCGGTCTGGTAGATGATGTTGAAAGGCTCAAGGGTCTCCATACCGGGTAAAGGCTTTCGGTTGGTGCAAGCCGCCGCAAGACGCATGGCAAAGTAGGTCTTGCCCTCGCCGGGGTTGCCCTGTATGATCGTCAGCTTTCCAAAGGGGATATAGGGAAACCATAGCCAATCCACGCTCGTCAGCTCCACATCTGCCATGCGGAGCATGGGAACAGGCTGGGCGGTGGGCAGCTCTCGCAGCGTGATTGTCTCGGCTATGAATTTGCGGCTGGGAATGTCCCCTTGCTGACGGAGAACATCGTTCCAGTCTTTCCTTGCCGGGACAAGGCGAATGACGGCGATCTCGCCGGGAATGTCCTGTGCCAGCCGGGTGCAGGCTTCACTTCCTGCGGTGTCGCTGTCAAGGCAGAGGAACACTTTTCGGGTGTCCTTGCGTTCAGAAAGAAAACGGTCAAGGGCTTTGCCCGAAACGCCGCCCAGGGCAAGATAGCTCCTTGTCTGCCAGTCCTGCGGATAAAGGCAGATAAAGGACAAAAGGTCAATCGGTGCTTCAAAGACAAAGAGCTGGTTGCTGTTGCCCTCATATCGGAACGGATAGGACTTGTCAGACCCGGTAATATCCTGTCTGAATGGGTCTGCCGTTCCTCGCACATGGGCGTATCTCGGCGTACCGCTTCGGTCTCTGCCGACAAACACAACATTGTGCCGCTTTGCGTCCTCGTAAATATCCCCGGAAAGAAGAAAAGCCTCAACAAGCGTTTTGTTGAGACCTCGGCTTTCGCAAAGATATTGAATTGCTCTGTCGGCTGTTCTGTTGTGCAAGGGCAAGTGAAACGCTGTGGGCGGTGCTGTGGCGGCTTCGGTCTGCCCCTCGCCGCTTTCGCCGGTCAGGAGCTGGACGGCTTCGGGAAAGGATTTTCCGTAAAACTCCATGACAAAATCAATGGGATAGCCGCCCTTGCTCTGGCTGTGTCGAAACCACTTGTTTCCACGGACGGTCAAGCTGTCATGTTCTTTCCAGCGGTATTCTCGTCCGCTTTTGATTAGCGTCTCTCCCTGTGTGCGGAGAAAATCTTCCAGACTGACGGCGTTTGCCCGGTCAATCTGCGCTTGGGTATAATTCATCGGGATAGTTCCTCCTTTTTGTGTCGTGTTTGGGGTCGATTTTGGAGCTTTTGTTCCTCTGTGCGCTCGTTAAATCGGGCGGCAGTATCTACGCATGACTTGACCTTCCAAAGACGGTGTAAATCGTCTCTGACGGTCTTAAACTCGCCATAGGTGGTTTCGTGCGCCTGTTCCAGCTCGTCATACTCTGCGGACAGCTTTTTCATATCCACCTTGCCGTCCGGGAACTCCCCGGTCAGCTTTCGTCTGGCGGCGTAGAACTGTTTCAGTTCCGCTTCATGCTCTGCCTTGTACTTGGCTCTGGGCTTCTCAAACTTGATTTTCTGCAAGCCGTCATAGACAGGCTTCAAGCTCTGGAAAGCAGCGGAGCTGTCATAGAGCTGCTTAATTGCTTCCATTCGGGCGGTCTGTTCGTCCAGCGTTTTCTTCAAGCTCTCTGTGGCAGCACTGTGTTCGCTGACACGGCTTTCCAAATCTTCAAGGGAGTAAATGCCGTTTGCCCGGAGATAATTGAAAGTCTCGTTCATCTCCTTTAGGTTGCTGACCTTGCCTTTCTGCGAATACGCCCCGGCTCTGCGCTGGGTGTAATAGGCGTTCAGCAGAGAAACAAGGTCGGGTGCCTGCGGCTTGGCAAGCTCCGCTTTTGCTTCGGCAATCCAATCGAACAGGAGAGCGATTTTCTTCTTGATGTCCCGGATAACGGCATTGGTTGCCTTGATCCAGCGGTTGAACTCGCCTTTCTCGGTGCGTATGCCTTTCTTCTCCATTGCCCGGACGGTTGCGCCTTCATGGATAGTGGGAAGTAAATCCACGCCTTGCCGTTCATAGCTGCGGTGGTCGATACGAACATCAATACCTTTTTCCGCAAACTTGGCATTGCATAGCTCCGCCCATGTCTGCCGCCAGTATTCCAGCGTTTCGGGACTGCCCCAGTCGGTAGTGGGAACGGCGTTGAACACAAACTTTCCGTCTGCGTCTCGGATACGGTTGCCGTCCTCGTCCAGCTCATACACCCGGCGTTGCTTTAGTCCCCATTTGCCGTTCTGCTCGATGGGGCGGATGGGGCAAAGCACATGAAAATGCGGGTTTGGTATGCCGCCGTCCTCCCGGTCTGGCTGGTGTACGGCGAAGTCAACCACCATGCCCCGGCTCACAAAGTTCTCCAACAAAAATTGCCTTGCAAGAGCGATGTTTTCCTCAAGGGAAAATTCATTCTGCAAGGCAATGTCAAAGCTGTATGCAAGCTGGGCGTTCTTTCCACGCTCGGCTTTTTCCACGGCGTTCCATAGGGTCTGGCGGTCTGCGTATTCGGGCGGTGCATGGGACGGCAGGAGAATGTCAGAGCAGATCACGCCGCCCTTGCGGGTGTAGTCGCTGTATTCGCCGTAATACTCGCTATACAATCGCTCCCCGGCACGGTAGGCGGCAGAAGCAATAGCGGACTGTCCTGCGCTTCGCTTAGTCTGCGTGACGCTCAGATGAAATAGTGCCATCGGCTTTCAACTCCTTTTCTCTGTTTGCTTGGCTGATGTGGGTAATCGCCATGTGACGGACGGCTCGCTGGACTTCGGACAGAGAAAAGATGTGTTCCATCAGCTCTGTCATTTCGGTGCGTGTGAGATCTTTGACCTCCGGGGCAAGGCTCTCAATCGTGCCGCCCAGATTGCAAAGGCGGTGGGTGCGCTTGGTGCGTTCGCCTTTCTCCAGATACTTCTTTCTGTTCTCCAGACGCTCCAGCTTGTGCTTCTCCTGTGCAAGCTGCGTCTCAGCTCGTTCCTTTTCGGCTCGAAGCTGATCGAGGGTTTTCGGTTTTGTCATTGTGATTGACCTCCTTTTTTGATTTTGGGGATAAAAAAAGACCGTCAACTTTTCGCATAGTGCGACCAGTCAACGGTCTGATTTTCGGTATTTATTTTTCCAAACTTGCTGGCGGCGAACAGCATTTCATGCTGTTTGCGGACGGCAAGTCCACAAGGGATAGACG
>OLTT01000010.1_pt1 | contig 3826 bp, 4 predicted proteins | sample 1643531 | NCBI WGS metagenome assembly OLTT01 (sample SAMEA3136637, study PRJEB25190) | human gut metagenome | reverse complement strand
GAGCCTGAAATATCCCCGCCGAAAGGAGGTGCCACCCATAGATTTCTGTCATATCCCCGTCAGTATTATCAAGCGCAGCGCAGGCCGTTCTGCTGTTGCCGCAGCTGCTTACCGCAGCGGAACCAAGCTGACAAATGAATGGGACGGCATGACCCACGACTACACCCGGAAAGGCGGCATTGTTCATGCGGAGATCATGCTGCCTGCCCACGCGCCGCCGGAATTTGCAGACCGATCTATCCTCTGGAACAGCGTGGAGCAAATCGAGAAAGCAAGGGACAGCCAGCTTGCCCGCGAGATTGAAGCAGCCCTGCCCCGTGAACTGTCCGGCGAAGAGCAGCTTGCCCTTGTGCGTGCCTATGTGAAGGACAACTTTGTAGACAAAGGAATGTGCGCCGACTTTGCTATCCATGACAAGGGAACCGGCAACCCTCATGTCCATATCATGCTGACGCTCCGGCCTCTGAAAGAAAATGGACAGTGGGGCGCAAAGTGCCGCAAGGCATACGATCTGGACGAGAATGGACAGCGTATCCCGGATGGGAAAGGCGGCTGGAAAAATCATCGTGAGGATACAACCGATTGGAACGATAAAGGAAATGTGGAGATTTGGCGGGCAGCGTGGGCAGCCTACACCAACCGGGCGCTGGAATCTGCCGGTAGACCGGAGCGCATTGACCACCGCAGCTACAAGCGGCAGGGCATTGATAAAATTCCCTCTGTCCATCTGGGGCCAGCTGCCAGCCAAATGGAAAAGCGCGGCATCCGCACCGACAAGGGTAAAGTAAACCGGCAGATCGCCGCCGACAACAAGCTGCTGAAAGAAATCAAAGCCCGCATTACCCGTCTTTATCTCTGGTCGAAAGACGAAGCGGAAAAACCACAAACGCAGCAAAGCAGCTTGACCGCCTTGTGGGAAGCCCAGCAGCAGTTGAACGCTCCCCGCACCCGCACCGGCAAAATCCGGGCTTTGCAGGAAAGCGCTGCACTATTCAGCTTTTTACAGGCAAACGGCATCCAGTCTATGCAGCAGCTTCATGAAAAAATCGCTGATATGAACAGCCGTTACTATGACCTGCGGGGAAAGATCGTCAAGGCCGAGCGCCGGATCACTACCCTTACCGAGCGCGGGGAGATGTGGAAACAGTACAACCAGTACAAGTCCATCCACAAGCAGTTTGCCAAAGTAAAGCCGGAAAAACGGGAACAGTTTGAACAGCGCCACAGCCGGGAACTGATTCTGTATGACGCAGCGGCCCGGTATCTGAAAGAACTGAAAGACAGCGGCGAGGCAATCACCCCAAAGGCATGGCAGCTGGAAATTGACCAGCTGGCCGCTGGAAAGCAGACGGACACGCTTGCCATGAAAGCCATGCGGGAGGATTTGAAAGCAGTGGAACGGCTCCGCAAAACCGCCGAGCAGCTGTCCCGACAGGAAAGGGACAAGTCTCACGACCGTGGGCCGGAGCGGTAAAGTCTACCGCGTTTTGGCGTACCCCTTTTAGGTGCGTCGCGTTTCACGACACCCTTTTGCACACAGAAAAACCGCCGTACAGGTTTCCCCATACGGCGGCAGTCGGTTTATTTGCCGAACAAGTCGCTGTGTGTGCCGGTGCGGGCCAGCGTCAGCACCAGAACATCATCTTCTATGCGGTAGACAAGCAGCCAGTCCGGGAGAATATGACATTCCCGATGGCCTGCCCAATCGCCGGACAGGTCATGGTCACGGTTCTTATCCGGCAGCGGTTCGCCCATCGCCAGCAACGCTACGACCTGCTCCAGCAGCTCGATCTTCAAGCCACGCTTGATGGCTCGTTTGTAGTCTTTTTTGAAACTGGTCGTGTACTTGACGGTATATTTGGTTTCTTTCATCTTTTCAGGTCAGCAAACAACTCGTCAAGGTCATTGTAGCCCTTTACAGACGGGTCTTTTGCAATCCTTTCCGCTTCCAGCATGGCAGCAACCGTTTCTTTGTTCGGCTGTTCCAGCCTTACTTCAAAGGGAATGCCGCCTTCACGAAGCGACTGGCGCACAAAGATGTTAAACGCCGTAGTCAGGTTCATGCCAAGTTCAGTAAACAGTGCGTCCGCCTGCGCTTTCAAATCTGCGTCCATGCGGATACTGATGTTTGTGGTATTTCCAGCCATACGATCAACCCCTTTCTGCTGGCAATTATAGTATATGCCATTTGCACGAAGAAAACAATACTTTGCACGAATATTTAAAAATAAATTCATTCAAGGAGGTTAGCTACACTATGAAAGAAATCATTTATGAAGAACAATAAGTCTGAACCTATCCCTGTCATGGATTACCGCCAGTACCGCAGAGCGCGGAGGCTGGTGCATGAGTGCTGTAACTACATCGACGGAAACTGTATCGCCCTGGACGATGGGGAAGAATGTGTCTGTGTCCAGTCTATTTCCTACTCCCTGTTGTGCAGGTGGTTTCGGGCGGCGGTATTGCCGCAGGATAAGGAACTGGAAACGGCGCTGTTCCACCGGCTGAATGCGAAGAAATGCTCCGTATGCGGGGCGCTGTTTACCCCCGGTTCCAACCGAGCCAAATACTGCCCGGAATGTGCCGCACGCATGAAGCGGATCAACGCCGCAAAGCGCAAGCGGAAACAACGGGAGAAATGTCACGCTTTAGGGGCTGAAAAACCCTTGTAAATCAAGGCTTTTTTCGGGGGTGTCAAAGGCAGTCTGATAGATTTATCCTCTGCCCCCTAAAATAGCCTTAAAATGCGTACAGAATCCCAAGAGAAACCCCAAGGAGGAACCCTATGTCAGACAACCGAAAATATTATTACCTGAAACTCAAAGAAAACTATTTTGACGATGATTCCATCGTGCTGCTGGAAAGTATGCAGGATGGTGTGCTGTATTCCAACATTCTGCTCAAGCTGTATCTGAAATCGCTGAAACATGGTGGACGGCTTCAACTTGACGAGGACATTCCTTACACGGCGCAGATGATCGCCACCATCACCCGCCAGCAGATCGGCACTGTGGAGAGAGCCTTGCAGATCTTTTTGAAGCTGGGCCTTGTGGAAGTGCTGGACAGCGGCACATTCTACATGAGCAACATCGAACTTTTAATCGGCCAGTCCTCCACCGAGGCTGAGCGAAAGCGGGCTGCGAGGCTCCAAAACAAGGCTCTTTCTGCGCCCCGGACAAACGGCGGACATTTGTCCGACATTCGTCCACCAGAGATAGAGATAGAGATAGAGTTAGAGAAAGAGATAGAGATAAAGAGAGAGATAGAGAAGGGACGCTCCGCCCGCGCCTATGGCCGTTACCAGAATGTTTTCCTGACGGACGAGGAACTGGCAGACTTGCAGGCCAGTTTTCCCACTGTATGGGGCCAGTACATCGAAAAGCTGTCCGAATACATGGCCTCTACCGGTAAGCGGTATCAGAGCCATGCCGCCACCATCCGGCGCTGGGCCGGTGAGGACGCGAAAAAGGCGGCCCCGCCCACCCGCAACCGTGATTACAGCGTAAAGGAGGATGAAACCGTATGATGGAGATTACCGCAGAAATCCGGGCGCTGATCGACAAGGCAGCCGTCGGTATGGAACTGGCCGGGGACGAGTACATAGACCCGGCAGACGGGCTCATTCACTGTAAGAAATGCGGCGGCCAGAGGCAGACCGTTGTGCCATGCTTTGGGAAATCCGGCTACTTTATGCCGCGCTGCATCTGCCAGTGCCAGAGGGAGGCTGAGGAGCAGCGCAAGGCTGCTGAAGAACGGCAGCGCCGCATGGAGCGTATCAAACGCCGAAAGGCACAGGGTTTGCAAGACAGCTATCTCTATGACTCCA
>OLTT01000001.1_pt1 | contig 101269 bp, 143 predicted proteins | sample 1643531 | NCBI WGS metagenome assembly OLTT01 (sample SAMEA3136637, study PRJEB25190) | human gut metagenome | reverse complement strand
TTTTCAAGCAGAAGACGGCATACGAGATTAAAACGTCTACGAGTACTATTAATTACCAAGATGGTACAATGCACCCAGATCTTATTAGTGTATATGTTGTAAAAAGCGATGGTTCGCAGATTACAAATATTACACCATCAAATAGTTCTAATTGGTCATTCTCGTATAGTATTAATGGCGGAAGTACATGGACCGCAATATCATCTGATTAGATTCAAACAGAAGGTGATAATGAAATGTTGTTTAAAGCTACAAATGGAACAATAACATTAACTGAATACGTTCCGATTATTAGATCTGGTATAAATGGACTTAATGGAATAACCTACTCATTACAGCTTTCTAACATATCATTGTCATACGCTCCAGCAGATTAGGACTATAACTTATAGATGAGCTGTAATGTTAATCTGTATAAAAATGAAACTAGCATAAATGATACTGAGGCGAATTTATATATGCAATTAAATTAGAATAGTAGGACAAGTTTGCAGTATAATTCAGATCATTGGATAGTTACAGTAAATACAACTGTGCAATCTAAGTCTAGCACTATTACTATATATGCAGAGAATAAAAATGGAGCACATCTTACATCTATGACTATTCCTGTATCATCATCTGGAGATAAAGGTGATCCTGGAGACGGATCTATTGGACAAACATTCAAAGGTTCGCCTTTAAGAATTGTTGGTGCATGGGCTAGTGGTAAAAAGTACTATGATGGAAAGAGAGATGCTGAAAACGGTATATTCTATCAAGATGTCGTACTTTATGAAAACATGTATTATGTTTGCGTAAATACAGATACCGGAGAATCCGACCATTGGGTAATGACTCCTGATGTTGCTACATATTTTCAGAAGTTCGTCGTTACAGAAAATTTTGTAGCTGATAAGATAATAGCAAATTAGGCTTACGTTAAAGAGTTGTCATCAGAAGAAGTTGTTATAATGGACGGTGATGCAATCGTAGCAGGTATGACTTCTAGTAAGGATATTGATAGTAAATCTGATCTTAATGGAAAGGTCACGAATAAGGGTGATGTTCGTATATGGGCCGGAAAAATGCAGACAACTGGAGACTTAACAACGGCGTATACCACAATAGATTCAAATGGGTCAATTGTTATGCAAAATATACAACAGGGTAAAAGCATTAAACTTAATCCGCAGTAGTGTTCTTTTAAAATAATCGGACCAGTTAGTATTGCAGATGACTCATATGTAGATGGAACATATCTCCCATCTAGCGACGAAAGGATAGAATTAGCTAATTTTGAATATACTATAGATCCAGATTCACTTTCTTCGGCAATTAGATTAATTATGAAAAGCTTTGGAAAAATAATTATCGATCCACTTGATAGAGAAATTTCTGTCTATAGTAACAAAAATGATAACAAGGGTTTTGATTGTTCTAGTATTACTGAACAAAGTATAAGATTGTATGATGATAACGGTAGACCATATATAGATCTTAGCGGCCACGATGTTGCAGGTAATGATTTTGTAACATTAACAAATAGTTATAATAATAAAGGGCTTCATTTAAAGAGACTTAATAATGCGTCATCGGATGATATATTATATATATTAGATGGTCTGCCTACAAGTGATCCAAAAATTGAAGGAGTTTTATGGATGGATGCCGATAGAACACTAAAAGTATCTAGAAGAGGATTTGGGTCATGAAAATAATTAGATAGAACATACTTCCTCCAAAAGGATTTCTGGCGATTAATTTATTTGGATATCTATTCTGTAGACCAAATGCTAAGATAACTGATATTACAATCAACCATGAACAGATACATACAGAATAGATGAAAGAAATGCTATATGTACCATTTTATTTGTGGTATGGAGTAGAATGGTTAGTTAAACTGTTCTGTAAAGGAAATGCGTATAGAAATCTTTCCTTTGAGAGAGAAGCTTACAGTAACTAGTACAATTTAGATTATTTAAAAACAAGAAAACATTATAGTTGGCTTAAAAGACTATTTAAGTAATGTTTGACATCATATAGAATAAAATACAATTAAGCACAGAAGATTTAGCTATACCACCATTTAAAGACTTCTACAACAATGCTAAAAATAAACAAGATGCGTTAAAGAAGATTGAATTCATAGTGTGGAGATATAAATGGAATAGCCCATATGAGGCATATCCAGAGAAAGAACGCACATGGAGAGTAGCTAAAGATGTACTTAATGATGAGAATTATAAACCTGATGACGTTGTAAAAGAATTAGCAAAAAGGTTCCAGGAGTTCCAAGAGACTCCTGCTACCAGGCTGCTTAAATCTTCTAAGAGCGCAGCAGAGGGCATTATGAACACGATGGATAGCTATGCTGAAGAAGATCTTGATATAGATACAGCTAAGAAGCTTTCAGCTATATTGAAAGATGTTAGCGGAATAATCAAGTCGTTAGACATGGCTATGAAGTAGGCAAAAGCAGAACAAGCAGAAACCGGTAGAGTCAAGGGTGGTGGCATTATTGGTATGTACGAATAATTATGATAGACTTTAATTAGAGACTCCATGATACTGATAAGTTTAGATAGGCAGCCATCTTCTTTCAACAGCATGGATGCTATACCTTAGCTCCTAGAGGTACTACTGATTATAACAAATATTGGGAGCAAGAGACAGATAGATGCATTAATGGTTATACGGCTCCAGATGGAGAAGGTATAACTGGATACAATTACTTCTATCTAAATTATAGTCCAATCATGCGACTAAAGGAAGAAGAGTATACAGATAGAGAGGGTAACCTTAGAAAGAGGAGACAACGTATACTTGAATTCCCTAGCTTTTGGGACTATGATTACTATTATTTTTGCGCTATAGAACAAGCAGAGTTGGAAGGAAAGCATATGGCTGTGCTCAAATGCAGACAGAGAGGATATTCATTTAAGGGTGGATCTATGCTAGTTAGAAACTATATGCTTATACCAGGTTCGAAGAACTTTGCTATAGCATCAGAACAGAAATTCCTTATAGGTGATGGTTTGTTAACTAAAGCCTGGCAGATAATGGACTTCCTTGATAAGCATACAGCATGGGCTAAGCAAAGACTTGTGTCTACACGTATGGAAAGAACATCCGGTTATAAAATCACCGATGAGTTTGGTAAACAAACCGAACAAGGATACCTGTCTAGTATAACAGGAATAACTCTTAAGAACGATCCAGAACGTGTGCGTGGTACACGTGCTAAGCTTGTACTATGGGAGGAAGGTGGTAAATTCCCTAGCCTTCTTGATGCATGGCGCATAGAACAGCCTTCAGTAGAAACAGACGATGGTAAAGCGTTCGGATTGATGATAGCATTTGGTACCGGTGGTACCGAAGGAGCTAGCTTCGAAGGATTGAAAGAATTGTTCTATAAGCCTAAGTCTTATAATGTTCTCAGCTTCCCTAATATATGGGATGAAGGCAGAGAGAATACTGAATGTGCATTCTTTGTTCCAGCATATTCAAACCTAGAGTCATTTGATGATGACGGTAATTAGGTTTACATGGATAGGGATGGAAATAGCTATAAAGAGAAAGCTATAGAGAACCTTATAGATTAGAGAAACAAGGTAAAAGATGGAGGTGCTAGTTAGCAGTCAATAGACCGTTTTATATCAGAGCGTCCTATAAGGCCAGCAGAAGCTGTATTGGAGCTCGGTAAGAATATATTCCCTAGAAAGTTATTAATGGACCAGTTGACAAGAATAAGGACCAACAAGAAGCTACAAAGCATGAAGCATATAGTTGATCTAGAATGGGATGGAAATGGTCAGGTAAAGGCTACAGAGAAGCCTAGTGGTGATATAACTAACTACCCTCTTAAGAAGGGAGACAAGCCACATGGATCTGTAGTTATATGGGAGTACCCAGTAAAGGATCCTCCGCTTGGATTATATATAGGAGGATGCGACCCATACGACCATGATGATAGTTTTACAAACTCTCTTGGTTCTACATTTATATTTAAACGCGTAAGAGCTGGGGAAGCATGGACAGATGTAATAGTAGCAGAGTATTCCGGAAGACCGGATACAGCAGAAGAATACTATGAGAATGTTCGCAAGCTGCTTACATTTTATAACGCTAGATTATTATTTGAGAATGAAAGAAAAGGAATCTACCCTTACTTTACGAATAAACACTGCGATTACCTCTTGGCTGATTAGCCAGATAAAATCATATCTGAAGTCTTTAAAGACAGCAAAGTGCAAAGAAGAAAAGGATGCCACATGACCAAGCAAATTAGGGCGTATGGCGAAGGATTAATATTAGAGTGGCTGTTAGATGAGTTTGAAGAAGGCCACCCTAATGTAGAAAGAGTATACAGCGAACCTCTAATAGAAGAGCTTATAGAGAATGATGGTGTACGAAATGTAGACCGAGTTATAGCTTTGTGTATGGTAATGATATACAGAGAGGAGCTCTATTAGCTAAAGGTGTCGTCTGCAAAAGAACAAAACAAATAGGTTGAACTCTTCGAGATGCCGTTATTTAGCAAACAATGGTTTGAAGAAGATAGCAGCACAAGTGAAGACGGTATGCCGATATTCACATTTTAATACATGGAAGATAACTTATACAATTCAGCTTTCCCCAGACAAAAGCTCCCTCTTTCAAAGAAAGGAAAGAAATGGCAGGAAGATTGCGTTAACTATATTATAGGTGAAGGTAACGTAACATCTGGAGGAAATAGTACATCATATTACGGAGAGCTGTAGACCTATTATAATTTATATAACAGCATCTTCGACGAGAAGGATTTTAAATCAATTACAAACCCATTCAAGGTCGAGGATGGTTTTCCTGCTACTCCTCACGACTTTAATATTATAAGACCTAAAGTAGATTTGCTTATAGGTGAGGAAACAAAAAGACCTCTTAACTTCAGAGTTATCAGAACTTCATAGGAGGCTACATCTGAAATGCAGGAGAAAGAGAAATAGATGATTCTACAATATATAGAAGCAGCTATCACAGCTAAAATGAGCCCAGAAGAAGCTCAGTAGTTCCAGGAATAGCTACAGTCTGGAGAGATTATGCCTCCAGAGTAGATAGCTAGGTATATGGACAAAGACTACAAAGATATTGTAGAAAATACTGCGTATCATTCTCTTACCTATCTGAGAGAGAAGCTTGATCTTGACAACGAGTTTATCAAAGGCTGGAAGGACGGATTGATCTCAGGTAGAGAAATTTATTACGTTGGCGTACTTAATGCAGAGCCATATGCGGAAAGAGTTAATCCTATATGTTTCTCTTACGATAAAAGCCCAGACCTTGATTTTATTGAGGATGGATCATGGTGTTGCAGAAAGATGCGTATGCCTATAACTGAAGTATACGATAGATATTACGACAAGCTTGAAGAGAAGGATCTTGACAAACTTGAAGAAATGATTGGTTCTACTCCAGGTAGAAATCTTGGAGATAGAAGTCCTGTTGATATGGGCATACAGTTGCGTATATATGATAACCCGATATTTGAAGGATCAGGTAAATCGCTTGTAAATGTATGGCATTGTTGCTGGAAGTCTTTTAAGAAGATATTCTACGTAACAACTACAGATGACGCAGGATAGCCTTAGATTAATATAGTTGATGAAACATATCAGCCTGTTGGCAATGAGGTTAGTGTAGAACCAGATTGGATTATAGAGGTATGGGAGGGATATAGAGCTGGTAGCGATTTATACTTTGGCATACAGCCTATCGAGTATCAGCATGTAAGTATCGATAACCCTAATAGTCAGAAGCTTCCTTATTGTGGTGCTATTTATAGTAACACAAATAGTAAGCCTAGATCATTGGTTAGCATTCTTAAGCCATTGTAGTATATGTATATTGTATTATGGTACAGACTTGAGTTAGCTATCGCCAGAGATAAAGGTAAGGTTGTAAACATGGATATTACATAGATTCCTAAGTCTATGAATATTAGCCCAGCTAAATGGATGCATTACTTGTCTAGTGTTGGTGTTAACTTTATTAACCCATATGAAGAAGGTTGGAATATCCCAGGAAGAGAGGGTGGTAAGCCTGCTCAGTTCAATCAGATTACAGCATTGGATCTTACAATGTCTAACGTCATAGCTGAATATATACAGCTGATGGATAAGATAGAAGAACTGGCTGGAACGATCTCTGGTATTACATAGCAGCGTGAAGGAGCTGTAAGCACATCAGAGATGGTAGGTAATGTAGAAAGATCTGTAGTGCAGAGCTCACATATTACTGAGCCATTATTCTGGGTTCATAACCAGTGCAAGCGAAGAGTGCTTAATATGCTTCTTAATACAGCTAAGGGTGCTTGGGAAGAGACTGGCAAACAAAAGCTCCAGTATATCTTTGATAATGGAGAAAGAGCATTCTTGGATATTACTCCTAAGTTCTACTATGAGGATATGGATGTATTCGTAAGTGATACGTCTAAAGATCTAGAGAACATACAGAAGCTTCAGCAGCTTATATAGCCAGCTATGCAGAATGGTGCTAGCTTGCTTGAAGCAGCAGAGATTCTTACAAACGATAACTTCAATATTATTAAGCAGAAGCTTAAGGATATGTAGACTAGATAGGAGCAGATACAGCAACAGCAGCAGGAGGCAGAAGCTCAGCAGCAACAGCAGTTACAGCAGATGCAGAATGAAGCTAAGCAGCAAGAGCTTATGTTACAGGAAGCTCAGATGGATCTTCAGAGATATCAGATTGATCAAGATAATCAGACTAAGATAGCTGTAGCACAGATTAATGCTTATCGTGGAACCGAGGAATTAGATCAGGATCAAAATGGAATCCCAGATCCAGTAGAAATTGGTAAACAGGCTATCGAGCAGCAAAAGATTAATCAAGAGGCTTATAATAAGCGTTATGAAGCTAAGCAGAAGCGTGAGATAGAAGATCAGAAGATTTAGCTTGAGAAGGATAAGATGAAGCATGAGACAGAGCTGCAGAAGGCTAAGGATGATGCTGCTTATGAACGCGAGAAACTTAAGGCTCGCACGGCCCTTAAGAATAAAACATCTGGCGAGAAGTAATGAAGTTTGACAACAAGACATTTTAGTAGAAGTATGAGGCGTGGAAGAATGGCGCTGATTACTGGAAGGATATTAGAGGAATCAACTTGGGTGGAAACACCCAGGCTGAGGAACCTAGTCCAGAAGAGTAGCTGTAGATGGATCAGAATGTATAGTCTATACTTAATGCTTATAATGAAGGAAAGGATACTAATATAGCTGAAGACATTATTAAGCCATTACCTTTTGACACTCCATTAAATGAAGAGCATCCTATACTTCATAAATATAAAGGTGGAAAAGATGATTCTATTAATACTTTTGTTAACAGAATGGGCCCTCTTGTAGGACAATAGCTGAACAGATATGGTTATGGTGATGCTGCGTTTTACAATGTAATGCGTTAGCTTGCATACGAATCTAATTATGGTAGATCTAGAGTTGCTAGAAGACAACACAATTATGGTGGAGTAGGCTGGAATGGTAAGACTTACAATACATATAAGAGCGATGCAGATTTTGTTAAGGATTATGTAAGGCTTATGCATACAAGATATGGAGCAGCACTTAGAGCTAAATCTACATAGGATTATGCTAGAGCTCTTAAATAGAAGGGTTATTATGAAGATTCTCTTTAGAATTACTCAAGAAACCTTAATAGTATGAATAGCCTTGTTAAAGCCGCTCGTAATCACAAGAATGCACATAAGGATGCTTATAACTATAATGTATAGTTAAATGACATTGAGCAGGATTACGAAGATGCTAAGAATGCTAGTCCTATAATTATCAATTCTCCATCTATAAGATAGCCTAGTACTATTAGGGCAGATGTTCCTACAACTCTACTTGGTCCAACTTAGGAAGAAATAAAGGCTCAGCAATAGCGTGATCTTAATAAGTATAAACAGTAGATGTACGATAGTATAACATAGCCTTCACTTCCAAATATACTAAACTTGCTTCCATCTAATAATTTTGGCAAAGACTCTTATGGCTAGAAGTTCTGGTGGAGAAGAGGTAACAATCTTAAATTGATGTAATTATGACACAGATGGAAAGTCCTAAGCGAAAGATGTAGAAGATGAATGACTATTAGCGTCATAAACTCTTTCGTAAGATCAAACGTAGAAGAAAAGCGTAGGCTAAAGCAGATTAGTAGGTAGCTATGAAATAGCTTAGAAAGAAACTTAAGCTTCCTAAGTTTGGAGACGGTAAGGGCATCAAATCAGAAACAGGTGCTCCTTTAGAAGTTAAAGATGGAATGCTTTATTACAAAGAAACAGGAGAACCGTTTTATAGCGCCGGATTACTATTACCTGAAGTAGAAATTATTGGAGATAAATCAAAAGCTAACCCATGGGCTGCTGCTGGTAGACATAATACGTCATTCTGGCAAAGATATTAATATTAAACCGTCTAAGCGTGGTACATTTACTAAAGCGGCTAAATAGCATGGCATGAGTGTACAAAGTTTTGCTAATAGAGTTTTAAGAAATCCAAATAAGTATAGTGCAACTATGAGAAAGAAAGCCAATTTTGCACATAATGCATCAAAGTGGAATAAATGATAACATTACACGGGTTCGATTCCCGTGTAGCGTACAACAATTAAAAATATTAACTTAGTTATAATTTAAATTATGGCAAGAAAGAAGAAAAATCCATTAGGTGATTTTGAAGACGCTTTGAGCTCTCTAGGGTTCGGTGGCCAGGAAGGTGGCGGCAGCGTTACAGACATCGATAACCAGGATGTGGTTAATCAGGTGTTAGACAATCCTAATGATGATATTGATAATTTAGACAATCCAGATGACGACAAGTCTTCTGAGGATAATAAAGATGATAAGAATGTAACTGGCGATCCTAATGATCATGATGATGAGACACAGATCCCAGATAATATTTTAAATAATAATACGTCCGACACAACTACAGTTGACAACGAATAGGATGACGACAATTATGACAATGATCAGCAGACTGACACTGACGTCGTAGATCCTGGAGAAGCAGAATAGATTGGTGCTTTCTTTGACGCATTCGCTGAAGCTAATGGTTGGAGTGTTGATGCAGACGAGAAACCTAAGTCAGTCGAGGACCTCGTAGAGTATATCAAAGATGTCGTAGATGAGAATTCAACCCCATAGTACGCCGATGATCGTATTGCTAGACTTGATCAGTACGTAAAGAATGGTGGTAAATTTGAAGACTTCTATCAGACACAACAGAAATCTATGTCTTACGATAACATAGATTTGGAGGACGAATCTAATCAGAAAGCAGCTGTTCGCGAGTTCTATAAATTATAGGGAATGAATGACGAACAGATTAGTCGCAAGATTGAGCGCTATGAAGATGCTGACATGCTGGAAGATGAAGCAGCTGATGCTGTAAATTATCTTAAGGCGTACGAACAGCAACAGCAAGAGTATATGGCTCAGCAACAGGAAGCTCAAAGACAGGAACAAGAGCAGCAAGCTGCACAGTTCATGAACGATCTTACTTCTAGTATTAATAGTCTTACAAATATTAGAGGTATCAATATTCCAAAGGAGGATAGAAAAGCGTTGTTCGATTATATCACAAGAACTGATGCAGACGGTTTAACAGAGTATCAGAAGGCTTTTAATAATAACCTTGTTAACAATTTGATAGAATCAGCCTACTTCACAATGAAGGGTGATGCTCTACTGGGCGAAGCACAGCGCAATGGTCAGACATCTGCTGCGAGTAAACTTAGACAAATGCTCAAACACCAAACAAAAAATCATACATCATACAATGTTGGGCATGAAAAACAACCTCAGGCATGGGATCTCGCGTCAAAATACCTATGATGAGACAATTAACATATTATGAATAATTCAAGTTCTTTATTAAATAATCTTCAGCTCTACCGTGGTAAGCGTTTTGCTGACTTGGTAGACGAAAACATGATTGCTAACGCAATGCTTACAAAGCCTCATGAAGTAGCAGGCTTGTTGTCATTGGTTTTTGGTACAAAGGATGATGGTATTTCAACTACCATCGACTTGTTAACTGGTGGTCTTGGTTCAACCATGACTATCGAAAACAGAGAATATGAGTGGTCTGTAATGATTGATGCTGATCACGCTGTTAATATCCGATATGCTAAGTGGAATGGTAAGGAGATTACCCCTAAGTCAATTACAGAAGGTTTGACTCCAGGTATTAATAATACTCCTATTTATCTTGGCTTAGAGGAGAAATGGTTTGGTGAGTTACATAGCGCGTAAACTGTGCCACTTTATACAGTAATGTATACCGAAAAATCCAGAGAATTGCTGGAAACTCCTAAAGAATTTTATACCATAGAGTTATAAATAAAATTATAGATATATGAATAATATAGAAAATGGACAATCAGCAGCCGAGCAAGGCTACTAGATGAAAGACATACCGGGATGGGAAGGTCTTTACGCATGTACAACACATGGTGATATTTGGTCATATAGAAGTGATAAGTTTCTATCACCAAGTAAAAATAAAAGAGGTTATCTGCATGTCACTTTTACAAAAGATGGCAAAAGATATGATTATAGAGTTAATAGACTTGTAGCTATGACATTTCTAGATAACCCACACAATTTACCACAAGTAAACCATATAGATGGAAATAAATTGAATAATTATCTTTCTAATCTAGAATGGTGTACACCAGAATATAATATACAACACGGAAAAGAACATGGGCTTTTTAAAGCTACATGTTTTAACCCTCCTAGACGCACAAAGGATGGTCCGCAAGTTGCATATGTATTTACTAATGTTTACAATGGAGCTTAGTTTACCATATGTGGTTTTAGAGCTTTGAGGAAACAATTTAGAATAAGTGGGTATACTTATGGTTTAATTCAAAAACATGCGAACACAGGAGATTATATCAAAGCAGGATTGCTTAAAGGTCTTCGTGTTGATAAGGTAGACTTGAAGGTTCATCGACTAACCGCTAACCACGGTGTAGGGTCAAGTGACCCGAAGTACTGGAAACCCTTTCTTTAGGGTTGTGATATAGTCAATTCTTCATCGAAAGATGAAGCTGCTAGCGAGAATGCCATAGCTAGCGATTCGGAATTAACGACTCCGAGTGAATAAAAAGCCAGGCGCTATTTTGGCATTTGACAACGTAAACTTCCAGGTACGTGTAAACGGTACTCCATACCAGGATGGTAGCACATGGGTATATGAGTGCTATGTAGCAGAAGGCTTCCAGGGTTCTTATATTCCTTGCGAGTATTTGCTCCCAGGCCGTCAGGTAGACCGTATTGGTTCTGCATACGAGGAGTACAGTGATGAGGCAGATATCATCAACTATCAGACTCCATTTAAGATGCGTAATAGCTTGATGACTATGCGTCTTACTTATGATATTACTGGTGATGCTTACTCTACAGTATTGGCTATCGCTTTGACTGATCCTGAGACAGGTAAGAAGTCTTATTTGTGGTCTGATTATCAGTATTGGAAAGCTCTTCGTGAGTGGAAGAAGAGAGAGGAAAAGCAGTTGCTGTTCGCTCACTCTAACCGTAATGCTGATGGTACTTACAATTTGAAGGGTACTAATGGTCGTTTTGTTCCAATCTCTGCAGGTTTGTTCGAGCAGATTGCTCCAGCTAACGTACGTTACTACACAAAGCTGACTACAGAGTTGTTCGAGGATTACTTGTTCGATCTCTGCTACAACATCATTGGTACTAACGAGCGTAAGTTCGTTGCTTTGACCGGTGAGATGGGTATCCGTGAGTTTGACCGTATCTTGAAGGAGAAGGCAGCTAGCTTCAATATGATTGATACACACTTCATTACAGGTTCTGGTCAGGACTTGAAGTTGGGTGGTCAGTTCACAACTTACACTATGACTAATGGTATTGAGTTGACAGTTAAGCGTTGTGCTATGTTTGATAACATGGAAATGTTCCGTCAGCTTCATCCACTGACAGGTAAACCATTGATGTCTTACACATTCTTGTTCGTTGACCTTGGTCGTCGTGATGGTCAGGCTAACATCGTTAAGGTATGTCGTAAGGGCCGTGAGTTCGTACAGTGGTGTACTGGTGGTTCTGTATTGCCAAATGGTTATGCAAACAACATCAATACTATGCGTTCTAACAGCCGTGATGGTTACCAGGTACACTTCCTTGGTGAAGAGGGTATCATGCTGAGAAACCCGTTGTCATGTGGTATCTTGTATTGTGATGCTGAAGATCAGGAGACTATTGCAGTCGAGAATAGAGCAGCAGAGCTCGCGTAATTAATAAAATAATATACAATGTTCAACCCCGTGGTTTCAATAACATGCCGGATGGAATCTAACAATACTGCACCGGAGGCTAAGCCAATAATATGAGTGTTGTACACGGGAGCTTGGCATTGCAACAACTAATTGAAAAATTATGGTAGTTGAATTAAAGATCAGAAAGAAAAATCCCTGGGCTGGATTGTTAAAGTATAAACATTGTTTTGATTATATTGCACCTTACTTTACCAGATCTGGGTCGATATACACAGGTTTAACACCTGAGGACGAAAAGAAATTTGAAAAGGAGCTTGGCTATCCAGAAGGCCATCTCGCTAAAAATTCACCATTCTGGAATACATTCTGTGTTAAGGTTGGCTCTAAGAGCACAATCCTCGACGACTCATTCCCACGACAGGCTATGATCATTAAGTTCCTTGAGGGACACAAGAGAGTAGCTACATCACTTGATAAACTCAATGCTGGTAAGGATTATCTGCTTATTAATAGACAGGCTGAAGCTATTGAGAAGAATAAGATTAACAAGCTTCGTAGAGACGCCATTATTGCTTTTGGCAAGCTTTCTCTTGAAGAGATGCGTAAGTGTCTTAGACTGTTCGGTGTTAGTGCTGATACAATGTCTAATGAGCTTGTAGAGTCTACATTGTTCTCATTGGTTGATAAGCAGCCGCAGAACTTCTTTACAAAGTGGGTTAATAACAAGACAAAGGAAACAGAGTTCTTGATCGAGAGTGCTATTGCCAAAGGTATTATCCGTAAGGATAGAACACAGTATTACTATGGTTCTGAGATGCTTGCAGACTCATTGTAGGATTGTATTGCGTACTTGGACGCAAAGAAGAATCAAGACTTAAAGATCTCGATTATTAATCAGATCGAAAATAAATAATTAAACTAACGACGTATGACGCATAGTGATATTTATACTAAGTTTATGATTGAATATGACAAGGCAAATATAACTTCGTCATATCCGTCGCTAACTAAATATGAGATTGCTACAATACTCGATAAAGCCTACCTAGCTCTTATAGCTCAAAAATATACAGGAAATAATCCTAGAAGGTCAGCGTTTGAGTCAGATATGAAAGCAATCGAAGATTTATAGCCATTGATTAACAAATTAACTGCCGTTGGTAGTTTATCTGGCGATAATAGCTATACATTCGTTACGCACACTATAGATAATCTTGTTTTATACATAATTGATGGACAGATTGAAATCAAAGAGAATATTACTTCTCATGATAACAAGAACCATAAATATGAAAATATAGTATTCGTATCGCATGATGTTGCTAAAAAATTTAAGGTAACAAAAACAAACCTACCTTGGATTGAGTAGCCTGTAGGATGCATAGAGAACAACAATGTTGTGGTATATGTAGATCCAATGGATGTACAATATAATGGAGCTCAGTCAACAGCTGAATTCACATATATTAAACGTCCTGCAAAATTTGCTATTGGACCAGGACTATCAGTAAACGACTATGATTTCGGATAGACTAAATTTGAATTATCCGATAGCATGGCAGAGGAATTAATTAATTTGGCAATTATTATGTCTACCGAGATTGTAGAATCTAGTAGACTTACTACTAAAGCTAATACTAGACCACTTGAATCATGACAAGAGAAGAAACACGAAAACTTGGTATTGAGTTTGAACGTAGACTAATTGAAGTATATCCTTAGTTTGCGTCAGAACAAAAACTTAGCACCGATACAATATATTCATTCTTAAGCGAGTTCTAGACACAGTATGTAAAAATGCTGTATTCTACAGAAGACGATTTTCAACGTGGTACTAGACGAGCTAAAAGAATAAGCGATGTTAGTAGATCTTTAATTAGGCGAGTTAATATAAAAACATCAAATGATGATGGTTTATATAAGCTGCCTGAAGATTACGCAATGTACGTAAGATCAGAAAGCATCGTTATAAAAAATTATAAAAGTGATAAGGTTTTAGAAGATGGTGTAATTACACCAAATATACTTATTAAGCAAGAAGATGTAGATAATGTAATCAATGCGTACTACAACTATAACGGGATTATAAAAAATCCATTAGTTATATTTGAAAGCACTAATTATACAAGTAATTAGTTTAAGGTTATATCTGACGTATATACATAGATAGATAGTGTGAATCTTACATACTATTGTCAGCCTAATGCATTCAATGTATTAAAGTTTAATGACAGCGATCAGTCTGCTGGAGCTGTACATAGTTATTGTTCACTTCCGTATTCATGTTTTGAAGAGCTCGTGTCAGGTGCTGTAAACATGTATTTGACTCAGTATAAACTAAAACTTGCTTAGGGTAATTCCAAATAGAAATCACAACCAAAATAGTAGGAGACTGAGTAATGAGGAATATAGATATTTTAGTAGGGCTAGAAAGAGAGATAAATAAATTTGATAGCCAGCTAGACAAACCATCTACTGACGAATCTTTATTCTGGCTCAATTAGGCTGTTGGTAAGTTTATCAAGCTTAGATTTAATAGTGATCTTGTCCACGGAACTTCGTACGAACAAAATGAAAAGCGTAGAACAGATCTTATTAAGCTATATAAATAGAAAACTTATACACGTCAAAGTATGACTGTAGACGAAAATTAGCCGTCATATACATCTTATACAATAACGTATCCAGAAGACTTCATGTTCTCACTCAATGAGGATGTCGTAATAAGCGACCTTAATGGAGAAAACAAAATCAACACATGCACGTTTGAGTGTACGTAGGATAGTTTTATGTATAGAGTTAACAACAGTCTTACAGATTTCCATTACATATTTCATAGAGCTAGACCTCTACGTGTAAGGAACTCTAATGGATGTATGTTGCTAACAGACAAGCAATATAAGATTAGTAAATATTCTTTAGGTTATCTCAGAAAACCTACAGAAATAACACTCGATAATCCTTATGATGAATATGAGGATTTCGAGGATATTATTATGCCCGAGATTATAAAGATTGCTGCTCAAATGTATTTAGAAAATAAGAAAGACGAGCGCTATAAAACTATAACTCAAGAGGTAAATACACAAGAATAATAATTTTAACGTGGAAAGCCCAGCTAGTTAGGTCTAGCATTAACATTATAGGGTGAGTAGAAAAAATTAATTTTAATATGATTACATATGTAAATACAGTCCTTGTTTCTAACAAGCACGGTGAAACACTTGCTACAGCCGAAGATTTGGCTGGCAAGAAAACAAAAGCAGAACTTAATACATTGGTTGGTAAGTTTGTATTCATGAACTGCGATCCATCTGCACAGGATGGTACAGCTATCACAGATGTTTATTCTTATGATGAAAACGCAGATCGTTTCAAGATTGGTGTTATTACATCTGATAGTTTTCAGAAGGTTGGTAAGAACGGCACCGTTAAGTTTGTCCCAGTTGTCAAGTGGTCTAATATCATCAACGTTGCAGATATCAAGTCTGTAACAAAGCTTGACTATAAGGACGATGCTGAAGATCAGGTTACAATAGACTTTACAAACGTACCAGCAGAAACACTCAAGGTTCTTGCTCAGGGTGGTTGTCCTGTTGTACTTCGTCTTACATTTAAAGATATGCCAATGCGTTATCGTAAGTGGACAGAGTCTTATAGCTACGTTACAGAAGTTGGTGACGGTGTTTAGCAGATTATCGCTGGTCTTGTAAAGGATATTATTCGTTCTCCAAAGCGTCAGAGAGTATATGCTAAATCAGCTGAAAATAAGCTCATTCTTACAGCAATGAAATATGATGACGATGAGTCTAATAGAACAGAAAACGTATACATGAAGGGCCGCTTTGATGCAAATATGTATTGGATGAATCCAGCTGCTCCAGGTTGGGCGTCTAACAATAAGTATGATCTTGGTGCAGCTTTCTCAAAGAAGGAAGGTACAACATACCCTGCTTCAGCTAAGCTTATTCGTGATCGCGAACGTGCATCATTTGATTACCAGGGCGTTTTACATCGTAGCTGCTGGTATGATCCTCAGCCAGCTATGGTTACAGATATCGATAGAAAATACGATGGTATCACAATCGAGTTTGAGAACCAGTATAGAACAGCTGATGATTTGTGGCGCAGAACAAAGCAGACAGTTGAGATTTATGCATCTAATCATGGTGAAAATTTTACAACTGGTGCTGCATAGATTGCTGGTGGACTTGTAGAGAAGCTTCAGAATATGATCCAGGCTCGTCAGAACATAGCAAATCCTATTAGTAATGCAAACGCATACGACGAAACGAAATTTTAATATTTAGCCGGGGTGGGGTAATAAGCCCTATCTCGGCTTTTTGTTTTTAAATACATATCAATATGCAAAAAATCAGAATTGGAAATGATATTAGAATAAATATATCACTTGTTGACAAAACAGAATATAGTGCATCTAATATCAAAAATATAAAATGTTATTTGATTAACAAAACGTTAATCGAGAGCATGAATAAAAAATGCTGCAATAGTTAGTATTTGCTAAATTGGTGTGGATGTCCTACGTATCACGTATTGCCTAATTGTAGAAATAAATTCTACTATAATGGAAGGGATTTTGACTGCAAGTGCGAAATGGATAAATATAGGCCTTTGGACAAAACAAAATATCTCATGGAGTCTGAATTAGATGCAAACAATAATGTTATAAACGCATACTTTCCATCAAAAGATTAGATATGCGGAGTATATCAATTAATTGTTGTTGTAGAAACATTTGTTCCTGGTTGGGGAAAAAGATAGCTTAAAACTAATACTATAGACTATGGAGAGATATTCGAAATCGTTGATAAAGGTATAGGGCATACTGGTGGTATAACAATAACAACTGGAGTTGACCCTTTAATCAATTCTGGATTTATTGGATATTTAGCAGTAAGACCATTCTCAGAAGACGAAGAAAGTGATCAAGATAAAGGATTCGATAGGCATGACGATGGATACGAAAACCCATCACAGGAAACATATGATAATGTAGGAATACAGAATGTAGATCCTAATTTGCTTCTCGAAGTTCATGATTTATCAAGATTTTCAACTATAGTAAATTATGTAGATGGCCAATATTTGTGGGTAATGTCTAAAAAGCCTATTAAAAACCTTATTGATGGAAGTATGAATAATATACCATTTACTACTGTTTAGTATAATGCTGAAACAGGATATTATTATTATGCAGGTTCTAACCCAGTACTTAAAAACACCATGTCTGGAGGAGTTTCTGTAAAGGCAATATTCTAAAATGACTAATTATGGCAGATATTAAAAACTCGTATATAAGACCAAAGAAAGAGGATACTATCGTATACGGAAGGATTGTTAGTGCGTCTACAGAAGGCGTTGTTGCAGATGCTGGACAAATATACGATGAACAGCTCAAAATTGGTCAGCATGAATTAAATAAGCGAATTGTAAATAGCGGCATTGGATCATTTGCCGGAATACCTACATATACACAAGATATCATAGATAATGCAGACCCTAGTAATATCCCTGATAAATACATACTTATAGCTGATAGGGAAAGTGACCTAAACACAAAACCTTCTAGAGAAGTTTAGGTAAATGGTACGTATGTCGACATTTTGTTTTCTGCCATAAGAGCCTTATAGAGCGAAGTGGCAAAAATAAGAAATACGTTTAGATATGGACTCAATTCATATACGGATGAAAATACATTAATGTCATCTGTTCTAGATGGTATTTCTGATCCAGACGATGAACCATTGTGGGCGGTTGATAAAGAAGATTTGTCATCTGTCACAAGTCTTACAATAGGTCATGGTTGTGAACTTACACCAGAATCAAACTTAGGCTATGATGAAGAAGGTGTAGTAAAGGTTACTGGAGAAGCTACATGGAATGACGATTAGACTGTAAGATAGATTGCAGATCCTAAGATTTTTATGTATTTTACTGTAACTAATCCAGATATAACTATACATTTAACAAACGGAGAAAACTAGACTCGTTTTAATATAAATTCAATAGAGTTGCCAAGAGCTGACGCATATAATATAATGGTTTGCATTAGCAGAATGGTAGGAGATGCTGGTAGCAGATATATATACATTAGTATCGGTGACGCTATCCATGACAAGGTATACAAAGAAGGTTATTATTATGATGGTCGGCTAAACAATATACGAAACGATATCGGGTATTCATATTATCCAGATTGGGTTACGTTTACAGATACAAACGTTTCTATGTTTGATATATGCTCTAAATTCCAGGATTTTTCTAACCAGGTTATTCCTAGCGCACCATCTGAGTAGGATTATAAATATAAAGTATCACATATAACAATTCGTTCTGTAAAATCAGAAGATGTACTTTAGAAAATAAAGGATCAAATTCAGAATAACGAATTAACCTTTGTTGAAAGTACAAAGAATTTATGGATTAAAAATAATAATAAACTAGTTAAAATTGCTGCTGGTGGCGGTACAACACCAGATGACGGTATGACAGAAAGTGAAGTATTAGATTTGCTTAAGAGGCAAGGTATTATTCGCGAGGATGGTGAAAACCTACGAATAACAGACCTTTCAGATATTACATTTATTCACCAAGACACTGGAAAGAAGTACAAGTTCTTTATCAATGAATCTGGAGATCTTATTAATCAAGAAATTCCTAATGAAGAAGATCTGCTTTCTAATAGAGTGACAGCTAGTGGTGTTGACTTGGATAGTTGGAGTGCTAGAGGATTTATCGGCAGGCTTAGATTAGCTGAATATAATAAAGCAAACCCATCTAACAGATTATCTGAAACACAAAATATTGGATTATATTCTGACAGAATAAAAATTGGTGCATTCTACGCACCGTTGGATACAGATATTGTACATGGTTGTACGAGAGCATTCGTTGAACTTGAGAATACATCTGATAGTGATTTTTGTTTATAGGGATGCTATTTGCATTATACTAGACCAACAGACGACAGGTAGGCTGTATATCATTTGCCACTTACTGGTACGATAAAAGCAGGCGGTACATATGTTATTGCAGGAGCTTATTATGGTAATAAGAAAGATGAAAACGCTTATATTAAGGTAGATTCGTACGACCAAGAGTGGTACGAAAACGGTAAGTTGATTGATTTTACAATCGATACAAGTTCTAACCTTGGAAACGGTTTCGCTTTGACATATGGTAATCAAACACTTACTCCTATAACATATTTATGGAAAGCTAACGATAGCTCTGTAACTATATTTAATGACACTAAGACTTACCCTAACCTATACGATCCATCATTCATTGATGCAATCTATTTCTTTACAGGTGTTACTGATTCTTCAAATACCGGATATTGGGCAAAGCTTGTGCTTGATATTAAGTCTAATACAATGTATAAAAACACATTTGAGCTTGACCCTGCACAGTAGGCTTATTAGTCGGCAAACGTTAAAGATAGTTCTAGAGCAAGATGGGCTAGTACAGCAGATGTTTGGATTGTGGATCTTAGTTCGCCAATGATTAGTTTTCCGCATTCTAAAGAATAGTATAGTGTGGCTAACTTTACTCCAAAGGCGTCTTATTTAAATAAAAATGTATGTACAGATAAGTCTAAGCTTGATGTAACCAAGCCAAATATGGTTACATGTTCGTTTGGTATAGACATGCATAAGGATAGGGCATTTAACTGGATCTCTGTAGGATATCATGATGAGTATATCTGGATTAGACAGAAAGGCTAGACAGATTGGACATGTAGATTCGAATCTTATAAAGAGATAGAAAACGCTACTACGTAGGCTACATCTTATCCTAGAAGAAAAGAGTACTCTAAAGACGTTAACAATGTTATCTATAGTAGAATCGTAAGTAGATTTCCAGCAGATGGCACACAGTATACATCTCATAAATGTGTAATTAATGTTGTTAGCTCTGCGGTTACAGGAGGTCCTTAGATTTGGGAGTATGTTGTTGGTAGACCTAATGCTAATGGCAATCCTGGTTCGTATGTATCAGATGTACAGACATTTACGTTATATCCAGAAACTTATAAGCCAGTTATTTATCAAACAACAGATTAGCAAGGATTTGATTGGTTACAGTACCAAGTTTGGGCCGCAGCAGCAAACAAGTTGAATGAAAAGATTACAGAAGATCAAAAGCGTAGCAATATTATTCCTGTTCTTATGAATACTGGAGATATGACACAGAATGGAACAAGAATCAATGAGTGGTTTGATTACTATAACGCTGGTAAGGTTTTGTTTAACAAGTTTGAGCAGATGAATGTTGTTGGTAACAATGATCTCTGTGGTACAAATGTGACAGATCTCGGAACTGGTGACGACATTGGTAAATCAAACTCTTTCTACTTCCATGTATTCTATTGTTACGATATAGATGAGTCGGTATTCGTTCCTATTGTAAATAATAAATATATTCCTTCTTTGTACTATTTTGATTCAAAGAATTATAGATTCGTTATGATTAATAGCGAAATCACAATGATTAATTGTAACTAGTGGTTTAATCTTAGAGATGGAGAAGACACTGTTAATATTTATACAGGCTACACTATTGGTACAAACAAGAAGTATGTTAACAGTTTTACATCAATATATACAATGGTTTACAACATGCTTACCACTAGCAAAAAGTGTATAGCTGCTTGTCATGAAATGCCGTTCACTGTTATTACAAATAGCAATATTACAAATGGACAGGAACGGTATTCTAGATCGCTTGGACCTAATGGAGACAAATTAATCGGTAGCCATTGCAATTAGATCGATCAAACCGAAACTGGTGCTGGTACATATTGGCTTAGTAGACTCCTTGAGTACAAAGGTGTAAAACTTATGATCGGTGGTCATAAACACACATACGCTTGTACATATCCTGTTAGAGAGTATTTCTTCTTTGGATAGGATAAAAACAGCAAAGATAATTTTGCAGAGTATTCGATGAGCAATACATTGTAGAACGATAATGTTAGATTTGTTGTAAATGGTAAAGATTACACAAAATTCCCTTTAACAAAACGAGAGGATGTTGGACAGGCTCCTACTGGATTCTTCCCATATACAAGCGTACCTGCTCTTGAAGGAGGTGTAACTTATTTTATGTGTTAGGCTACAGGGTTTAAACTTACATCAAATAAAGAGCTTCCTTCTGCAAACTAGAAATTCTCTATAGCTATACCAGAAACAACAGTTAAAAATGGAAAAGATGTAGCAAATGCTAACTAGAAATACCCAATGTTTGGTATAATAAAACTCTTGGATTCTAATTACAATGTTGAGCTTGTTAGAATAGCTAACATTCTTACATCTACAGCTAAATTTACACAGTACGATTACTCTACATCTCCTATGAAGTTACAGTACTTTAATCAGGTTTCTGGTAACAACTACGGAGAGTGGGTTGATACAGAAACAACAATGCTTACAGTATGAGATTAAATAATAATTCTAAGATTGTTAGTGATGACGATATAATAATGTCGGATGGCTCTTTAACGCTGTCCGACAAATTGTCGTCTATAACTAATGATGTAAATTCACTTAAGACAAATGTTAAGTGGATTTATAAATATGGCGGAGTCGGTTCTGGCTCTGGTAATGGAGGCGATGGCGGCAATAAACCATTTAGTGTATTTGCATCGCTTAATGGTATCCAGCTTAAGGACGAAAATATTGTTCTTAATGGAATAGGCACATATCCGCTTCTTATTATAATAAACAATCCAAATGGTGGTAAGTTTAATGTAACATACTCGTATACAATCAAAACTGATAATGGTGGAGAAACTACTCAGACAAGAACTTAGATTTTATCTATCGAAAATGCGTTTAGATTTTAGACAAATATTAATCTTAATACAAACTCCACTCTTACTATTACTGTAACAGATGGTAATGATACATAGCAGGTATCATGTCAGTACATTGTTACCCCATATTCGTTCGATGTGTCACTTGTTGATGATAATGGAAAGAAGTATTTAACAGATAGCAATATGTATGAGATCTTTATAGAAACAGCAAGAGATACTGGTCTTAATATAAAAGTTGACTACGTAGTTTCCGTTTCCGCATCAATAAACTACTCGGCTAGTTTTAATGGATAGAATTTAGGTTCTGGTAGCATTGCGGATCAAATTGGATCTCTTACATTTCCTATAGATAAGAGTAATTTTACAAACGATAAATCTGGACTTTACTCTGCCGTATTTAGTACGTAGATTATACCAGATGGTTAGGAAATGATCTCCAATGATCAAAATATAAATATATCTCTTATACCTAACGAACTATACTGTTTAATATCTCCAGATGTTGGCGTCATATATAATACACAATAGACTTAGGGATACTATATTTACAATCCTGGATACATTTAGTTTAACTTTAGAATCTATGAAGGCGTAAATAACAACAGAAGTTACAATGTTTTCGTAAAGGTTAATGGAGTATCAATGTTTGAAAACGGTCTTACCGTAACAGAGCGCCAATAGAATTCATTTAAGATTCTTGCTACAAAAGCTGGGGAAAATATAATTGAAATAAAAGTTTCTGGGTACAGCGCTAAATATTATTTTTATGTAAAAGAATCCGATAATTAGCTTGATTGGTTTGAAAATCCGTAGCAGTGGACCTAGTACTATTACAGAATAAATACTTGTACAGATAACTTTAATCAGTATTTAGCTAATATAAGTATATCTTAGACGGTTAACTCTAATGCTATTAGAATAACAGGCATTGAACCTCCATAGGTTAGTGGTACAGGAAATATTTGTACACATATAGCTATCGGTTTACAGTTTAATCATATAAACTCTGATAATGCTACTATTATAAGTTTGTACAATGAGGGGGATTCTCCAATTATGACAATAGGGTCGCAGTTAACAACCAGAGGTAGCTCATTTGTAGATTGCTATGTACAGAAGCAAAATGATGCGAATAAAGATGATCTTACAAAATATCACCTATTGTAGGTTTTCTCAAATTTTGTAAAAAAGGATGGTAATGATTCATACTATGACACTTCTATATATATTGACGGAAGAATGGAGGCGTCATTCTCTAGTTTATTCAATGCGCCATTGATTGTAAAGCAATTGCAGATTAATCCAGCTAACGTTTACATTAATACAATAGATGTTGATTATCTGCCCGTGTCCGATATTGGAGAGAATGGAGATTACGACGTATATCAATATTATCTTAAATATAGATCTGAGATAATTCGCGAACAAAGCGAGTAGTTTTAGCAAGAACTTATTTTAAAGCAATATTTAAAAAAGTTTAATGTTGGAACAAATGGTAGAATTATTACAGACGGTGCAACAATTAGCGATATTGCTGCAAATACGTCAACTCCAGTACTTGTTATGACGTGCCAAGATAATGGTACTGGAACACCAATGATATAGAGGCTAGAGAAAAATTATGGTGAGGACGGAACTGGCGAAGGATCCGATCTTAATTTCCCTGTATCAATTGAATGGAGTCCAGGAAGGTCTGCATTAACAGAAGTTAGGGTACCAGATTCGTTTACTAATGCACAGTTTAGGGCATCGTTACAAGGTTCTTCTACAAAATTGTATAGAGTAAAAAACTTTACATTAGCAATAGAAAATACAGACCAATCTGAAACTGCTAGCGTTTACTTGTATTCTCCTAATTTTAATCAAAATAACCCTGAGACATTTTTACCAGAAACATAGTTTACATTAAAAGCCGATGTCGTTGATAGCTCTCACTCAAATAACACAAGTTGTGGAAAGTTTGTAAACACAGTTTGTGAAAAATTTAGCGACAGTATTAGTGAAGATAGCGTATTTAAGCCGTATATAAAGAACTGCCTTGAGGGATTTCCTATACTTTTATTTATGCATATTGTTACAGAAGATCCTGATACAGGAAGTAAAGATGATGTTTATTACTACTTCGGAGTATATAACTTTAATCTTGGTCGTGAAGCGTATTTCAATCTAGGCTATAAAGATCTTAGAGTATTTGGTGACAAGACTGTATTAACTGGTAGCGGAAAAGATTTTGTGTTTTATAAAATAAACAACGATGATAATACGTTGAGAGAAGGTCTTGGCGTTGCTGAAATTTAGGGCGGTTCTAACTATTTTGACTTCTCGTAGTATGATTCTACTATATTATTTTAGCAGAACAAAGAGAATGATAAAACATATATGTTTGGAGACCTTGTTCATGGATCAAACTTTTCTGAAGCAGAACTGTAGAAATCTATACAAAAGCTCGTAAAATCAGTGACTCTTGGAGGTGGTTATTTATTTGACTATATAAAGAAAGGAAGAGGCTCTTATGAAGATGGATATTCTGCAGAAGAACTTGATGAATCTGGAAGAAAAACTGGAAAATCTTTAAACATGGTTCCTGATTATACTAAATAGTATAAAAGAAAGGCTGCTGGATCAAGTTGGCAATACGTGTTGAATGACACTATTAGTCCTGGAACGTAGAATGATTTAAGAGATCTTTGTATACCAGATATGGATAACAATAGGCCATCAGTGTTAAACTTCTAGTCAATATCTGAATATTATACAATATGTATGGTTCTTGGTCTTGTTGACAGTGTAATGAAGAATCTTAATATTAAGACATGGTCTGGAAAGAATTCTGCTGGTACAACTTGGGTTACAGCATTCTATGATATGGATACATGTTTAGGCATTAACAATAGCGGTGGTAAAATTTCTTATTTTGCCTTCTCAGACTATTGGGATGGAAAATTAAAGAAAACTCAAGACGGTGTTGATTATCCAGACAATGTAAATATATATAGAGATTTTTCACCATCTACACTTGGGTCAAACGGATTCGATGTTCCATCATCATATTTATTTGCTGTTGCTAAGTATGCTAGATTAATATTTAAGGACGACGAATAGTATACGGTTAACTATCCGCAAGAATTGTATGCAAAATGGAGAAGTAATGTTATAAACAATAAGACTCACGAAGGTATTCTAAAAAATGCTGATTATTTTGTAGATAATTTCTACGCTAATAATCTCGGTTCTATAAATAGCCTACTTGTGACATATAACTATAGATCTAAATATCTGGCACTAGATGATTCGGGTACGCAATGGAATCCTATTGATTATCAGAAGTTTAACGGAACCAGAATTAACTATGTAAGAGATTGGTTTAATGGTAGATTGCACATTCTTGATGCATACTTTAATATTAACTCAAACATAGGCGTTCCTATACAATATAGAGATAGTAACGGATAGTGGAAGGACTTAAATCTAAGTAGTGATCCAAATGTTGAAAACATCGTATACGATAGTACTTATAATGCAGCAAACTATTCTGTACCTATGAATCAAGATGTAATTATCCTTAGAGACATATTCTCTTCCGGAAACTCTTCTGCTGGTATTTAGATTGGTGCGAATGCTAGTTTTAAGATTAAATGTCCTAAATTTTCTCCTTTACAGATTGCTAAGGCTAACTCAATTATTGCAAACTATATAATTGGTGGAAATAATTATCAATAGGTCGACATTAAAACAACCGGTGTACAAGGTGTTAAAATTGGAGGTTCTTAGCTATGGTCTTACCTTGAAAATATAAACTGGATAGAAGGAAATGCTTAGACTGGTTTGTATATTGGGTCTGATAAACTTGAATCAATAAACGGTTCTTCGAATGCATTTGGAAGCTTTTCTTTTGATACACCTAGCGTTAAGGATATTAATTTAACATCTTCTGGTTACACTGCCACACTAACACTTAATGGTGTCGATAGATATCCAAACCTAAACTCTATTAATATTAGTGGATCAAAAATGGGTTTAATTGCGAATGGCTTAAATGTATCAACTATTACTGCTAGTAATATTAAAAACCCGGGAGCAAATATTATTATAACAAACTGTGCTAATATTACAAGTTTTTCTGTAGATGATAGTTAGCTTTAGACACTTCAATGGTCATAGATATAGGGACAATATAAGAACTTGTCGTTAATCAATAAAACAAATATCACAAACTTTAATTTAAGCTGTATAGAGAGTGGTAGTAGCTTTACTCTTTCTGGTGACAATTCTGTTGAAACTATAACACTGCAAGGTTTTGAAACAATAAATATAAACAATTGCCCTAAGCTTAGAACCGTTACAATTACAGAGTATGACAACCATTCTAATGTATAGATTTACCCTAAGAGTATATCTGTAACAAATTGCGTGCATGATTAGCTTTGCATAAAAGATAATACTGGCTCCCCAGTTAATAATACTGTAGACTTGCATAACTCAACACATCTTTAGAATGTATGTTTCTAGAATAGCACAAATATAAAGCATGTCATACTTCCTCCAAATGTTTCAGCTACAAATCACTGCTTCTAGAATGTTACTGGTCTTTAGACAGTTGATGCAACACACCTCTATATTGAATCATATACGTTCTGTAACTGTTTTAATTATCATGGTTTAGATTAGAGTGGAGATTATACAGGATTATCAGTAAAATCTGATACAACGAATTTAAATAGTGCATTTGAAAAAAGTGGTGTTGATCTTGAATTTGTAGCAAACTTTTTTGCACATTCTGTTCCAAAAAATAACAACATTACTAACACTAGTTCAATGTTTGCTTATTCAAAGGTTAGCTTTACACAAAATGATTACAAGAATAACATAGTAGATGGTGTATTTAGAAGTCCTATAGATCCATCAGTTTTAAACAGGGTTACTAATGCTAATTAGATGTATACATTTACAGGTGTAAATGTACACTTTAAAGAGTTGTATAATTTCGGTAGTCCATCAGGATGTTCATATAGTTAGTTTTTTAATACACATACTTCAAGAATGGCTACAGACTGTTTTGAATACTGTATATCAAAGATGACTGATTGGGGTGGCGATGACGGTTATGGAAGCCATGAATTTTAGATACCGATGGATCCAGCTACCGGTGAAGATATATCAACATCTGAAATTATATCTGCCAAAGATATATGGAATCCTAACGGTGTGTCTCCTAAGAAACTTTATAGAATGTAGGACTTTAATATATCTAACTCATACAAGGTTGATTTGAATGAATTATTCAACTCTAATTGGACATCGTTAACAAGTTTAAGAGCATGCTTCCTTGATTGTTATAGTGTAAACCTTGGTGGCTTACTTTATAATCTACCAAAGATAGATTACATTTCAACATGCTTCTCACAGGATAGAAGAAGTACAGACGATGTTGATTTATGGGAGTTTATTAATTGGGAGAAATTTGTTCCAAGAAGTCAAGGTGGATTCTTAACAGATCAATATACACATGATTACGGATGTTATAACTTTAAAGCACATGTTTCATTTGATCACTATATAGATATATGTAATCTGTATCTTAGGCACAATAAAGAGAATCTAAGCAACTTATTCTATAATACTAATATAACCGGAACTCACGAAGATTTAACGTTTGGAAATTTATCTACAATAAATTCAAACGCAAAATATATGCGACATACGTTCGATGGTGCTACGTGTGATAACGGAGCGTTAAGATTGGATAACAACTTCTTCTCTAAATTACCTAAAATACAAGATGTTAGATATTGCTTTGCAAATATATCTTTAGCAAAACCTATACCATTTGATTTCTTTAGAAAGAGATATGACAATATTAATACTAATGTATTCATAAAAGTTGGAAATGAGTATAAGCCTGCAACTCTGCATGATTATAAATACGGAAGAGATTACACTTATAAAATATGGAGCTTCTCTCATGTATTTTACAATGTTAATCCATAGAGTGGTGCATAGTAGTTTGATATGACTACAGAAATTCCAGATAACTGTGCAAAGAATAATGACGAAAGCGATCAGACTGCGTATATGGAATATTATACTCGCACATAGGATCCTGAAACTGAAGAATATACATATACAAAACATACTATTAATCATTGCACAGAGCTTACTGACACATAGGGTTTGATAGGTGGATATTAGGCTTCGTATAATCTTGGAGATGGCACAATGTTTAGTAACGGATAGGTACCTGATGGAGGCGTAGGCAACTTGATTATTCCACCAGATTTCTTTTATTGTGCAGCAACTTCTCATAATTCAGATAGTGGAGATAATGGTATAACAGACTATAGTTATGCATTTGCTAAAGATAATACGTCTAATACAATGGCTGGAATTATACCTGAAAACATTTTCAAGGCAAATAGATCTGGTATCGTAACAGGAGTATTTAACAACTAGGTAATTATACCTCGTCTAGTAGGTAGAACAACATCTGGAAACGAAACAACGAATGTATATGTTTAGTATCCTAGAAACTATACTACATATTCTGTTTTGAATGATGCGTTTGGAGCGCAGCCAGTTATATTGTAGGATAGTATATCTGGTACACATGTAACACACAATTATTCATTTGTTATATTCAATGAGTCAATTCCTTCTACAACATCCACATTGAGCAATGCGTTTAAAAATAGTTGTATAATTTGTGGTATAGGTTATGGAAGTTATTCTGGAGAAGCTAGATTGAATTTGGCTTGTTCCTACAATAATGGAACACTTGTTGAAGGATTTGATATGACTAGATTCTCATCAATTACTTTAGACCAGATGTTGTATACAAACTTATTATGCGTATTAAACGGCCCAATATTTGCTGGTACATATTATATATCTAACTGTAAAATGGCTTCTAATAATGCTAAAATTGTATCAACGTGGGGAGAAAATATTGGTAACCATACATCTAGCTTTATAAAATGGCCTGCAGCAAATAGTAGTATTGTTAACAAGATGTTTGCAAATACACGTTAGGGTATAACGATAACTGCTTCTAACATTTAGAATTCTGGAGAAAGTGAAAAATACTATAGAGAAACTGGAGTACATATAATATGAAATTAACATTAAAAAGAATAGCTCTCCGTCCAACTTACACTATAGGTAAACTTTATATAGACGATATATATTTTTGCGATACTATAGAAGATACTGTAAGAGACCTAAATAAGAATGGTAAATTTGATAATGGAGAGAAAAAAGTATATTCAAAAACTGCAATACCTTACGGAACTTATGAGATCAAGTGGACATATTCACCTAGGTTTAAGAAGTATACACCACAGCTGATGAATGTTCCATCATTTGAAGGTATACGTATTCACGCAGGAAACACAAGCGCTGACACTGAAGGCTGTTTGATTCTCGGAAAAAACAAATAGGTTGGAAAAGTCCTTAACTCAAGAGCTACTATAAACAAGTTTTACCCAATAATAAAGAAAGCTTGTTCTAACGGAAAGGTAACTATTGAGATAAAATGAACAAAGTAACAGGAACATGGCGCGAGAAGATTTAGTATTCAACCGCATGTCTCGCGTTTTTAAGCGGTTAGGTTCTCACCTGGGTACAGTATTTACAATAGGGTGAAATCTCCACAGGTGTACTAGGGTTTGTAGCCCAAACATTAGTTTATTCAGCTAGTATATACGGAGTATCTATTTATATACAAGGTAAATTTGGTGAGATGAAAACATATTTAAAAGAGTGTTTAACTAATAATGAAAGCAATTGTGATGTAGTAGATATTAAGCAAAATAAAGAACAACTACAAAACGCTGCTTAATGCCATTTGCGGGCTTCTAATAGCCTTTTGTGTAGCGTCTGGTATATTCTACCACAACAAAGCTAATAGGCTCTCACAGAAGCTTAAAATGGCTAATAACAACATCGAAGCCTATTAGGATGCCTTGAACGGTGCCTAGTAGGCTTCTGGTGTTTTAAAGCTAGATATGAAAAAGCTTAAAGATTATAATGATAAGCTTGTGTAGTAGTTGGATTCTGTACGTAAGACTGAAAAGCTAAAAAGCAAAGAAATTTAGGTAGCGGCAACTTAGAAGTAGATTATAAACGTTAATAAGAGTAAGGGGGTAGGGGGTGATATTATAACTATACTTAAAGACTCTGTTTATAAGGATAGCTTACAATATAATAACCTAACTAAAGTATACTATACAATCGGTAAAGATAGTGTTAATATCAAGTTAGATGTATAGAACACTTAGTACCTCTACATTTATAAGCATAGAGAATATAAAAACAAAAAGAACTTCTTTAAGAGATTGATAACATTTGACTGGAAAAAGAAAGACGTATATAAATACAAAATACGCAATACGAATGACATACTTAAAGAAGACAGTATAAGAATAATAGAAGCAATATGAAAACATTCTCAGCTCGTACATTGATAGATGACATACTTCTTATCGTACGAAATAACAACATAAGTGAGAGTGAGGACATGTCTAGGGATTAGATCCTATCTTGGATAATGTAGTATAAAGCTTATTTATCTAAGAAAGAAAATGATAAAGATGCTGAGACCGGTGATGACGAGGATCCGGATGATAGCTAGTTATCAACTATTGGACCACTTGAACTTATAGACGATCCAGATTCTGGGTCAGAGGACTGCTGCTGTCGTTGTGGTAAATTAAAGAGAACAAAAAATAAACTGTATACAATGGAGAATAGTAGCGACGACATAATTAACGTTACCGATGTCAGTGGTTGTGTTATACAGATTATGAGTAAATCTAGAAAGCACTATCATAATTTTAGAAGGTATACATATAACGAACCTATATGTTGGTTTGATGACTAGTATATATACGTTGATTGTAATTGTCAAGAAAACTTTAAATACATATACGTTACAGGAATATTTGACCCAACACAAACAGCTGGTAATGAAGATGATATAATGATACCTGGATGGATGATACCAGATATTAAAAAAGCTATCATGATTAATGAATTATCGTTTATGCTTAAGAGGCCTAGTGATGATAGCAATAACTCAACATTAGCAAGCGTTAAACCAAATGGTCCTCAAGATAAGGAAGAATAAGAAAAGCTATACAATAGCTGATATATATAGAGACTACATTAAAAAGAACGATGTAGAGCTTAATTACGCGCGATATAAGCGCATTATAGACGAATTTAATAAAGTTGTCAAGGAAGAGATTTTAGAGCGCTCACAGCCATTTAAAATGCCTTATGGGCTAGGTACTATATGCATAGTAAAATATAAACCTAAGAGCTACTCTGATTAGTCATTGTCTACAGATTATAAATCAACAAAAGAAGTAGGCAAAAGGGTTTATCATTTAAACGAGCACTCTAATGGATATAAATATAGATTATATTGGTCGAAAATACCCAGAATGTTTTCTGATAGATATAAATACTAGCTATGTATGGTTAGAGAAAACAAAAGGCACCTTGCTCAACTTATATTTAATAAACAAGATTATATAAATATAGATGATATACAAATATACAAAATGTGAGTCAGTTATAGCTAAAATTATGGCTGACTCAAACATGCAAGAAAAGAACATACGTATTACAGATATACGAGAATGGATCTTTGAAGCTGTTGAGAAGATTGGTGCTCCTGTATAGTATGTATAGAAAGAGTCTGGTGAAGATTGTGTTCCAATATTTGAAATACACGAACATCAAGTTCCAATACCAGAAGACTTAGAGTCATTGACAACTGTAGCCTATTCAAACAATGGAATAAATTGGGTATAGGCACTAAAAGATGAAAGCTCATTTAAGTCTAAAGCTAACACAAAGCATATACATCACTATCACCCAGAACAACCAGCTGGAGTAATGCTTCCTACGCATAGATCATAGCTTTTAGGAATCAATGGTAGTACTGCATTAATGGATGCTATCAGAGACCATAAAGTAGATGTTCCTACATACTGGATTAAACCAGGTTGGATAGTCTTTAATAAAGACAAGGGTTTTGTTAAATTGTCATACAAGGCAATAGCTACAGATGAAAGGGGTTACCCACTTATTCCAGACTTAGCTTCATATTAGGAAGCTATATATTGGTATGTAATGATGAAGTTAAGCTTTCCAAAATTCCTTAGAGGATCACTTGGTGGAAAAGCTAGATATAATTAGAACACATACTTCTATATACAGTAGCAGTGGAATTTCTATAGAAACCAGGCTTACGCTGAAGCAATGATGCCAAACGAAAGTGAAATGCTTACTATTAAGAATGAGTGGACTAAGCTTATACCAGAATGGGATGATGACGAGAACTTCTTTAATAACACCGGAAAGAAATAGTTAAACTTTAACGATTATTGCTATGGATACTAACACTGAACCACAAATTAATAGTTTCGCAGGAGGATTAAATAGTGATGATGATCTCTCTGTTGTTGCCACAAACTAGTATATTGATGCTAGAAATATAAAAATATCATCATATAGAGGTGGAGAAGGCAGAGATAATAGGCATGGATCATTAATGCCAGTCTAGGGTGTAAAGCTAGCTGGATCATTTGCTGGAGATGACATTAAAGTTGTCGCTACTGGTTCCATAAGAGATTACGGAGTGATTGTTTGCATTGATGGAAATAATCTCAAAATCTATAGCTTTAAAAACGCAATAGGCGGAACTGTTCATGATTAGGACTTTAATAACATACAAAATAGTAGACTTGTTGTAGACGCACCATTGTTACCATTAGATGATGGAGAAAAATATCCTGATGCATTTGATATTTAGCTTAATTACGAGAGCGAAAACAATATCAAGCTATACTTGGCTGATTCAATACATCCTATAATGATTTTTAATATAAGCAATGATTTTTTATATGATGATCTTAACAAATGCTTAACTTATCCAGAAGCAGTTTGCAAACCACCTGTATTTGAAGAGTATATTCCAGGAAAGATAGAATTTGGTGTTGTAAGTTATTGTTATCAGTTATATAATAGATACGGAATACATACAGGAGCATCTATATAGTGCTAGCAAATACCAATTGGTAATTATGATTTTGATAACAAATACGTAAAGTGCGGCGGTAAACAGGATGCTATATCAAATTGTGGAGTAAAAATATCTATACAAATTCCTAGTAATTATTGGCATCTTGATTACATTAAAGTATTTAGAGTACAGTATACACAAAACGGATAGATGCCAATAGTATCTGTAATATATGATGCTAAAGTAGATTTTAATGAACAAGATTCTACAGAATTAATTATAAATGATGTTGGTAATGATCCAATAGAACATATCAGTGTTGAAGAGTTAAATTCATTACAAGGTGTTAGGATAATACCTAATTCACTAGCATCTAAAGATGGTTTTCTGTTTGCCGCAAACACAAAGACAATATAGACTACTATTAAGGATTTCGATAAATGGGACGCGAGAGCATTTAGATTTAATTACCTAAATACCAGTACTGTAACAGATGTTAATGGTAATAATTCATTTATAATAGATGCACACGGCAAAGACATAGAAGACGACTCTGTTGCGGTTCCTCCATTTGATCATGATTGTTATGATGGTACTTATAACAACATAAATAAAGAAGCTTCATTGTATTATGCTAATTTTGTGTTTGATTCAAAATATCAATGGGTCGGAGGATCTGGTAAAAATATAGAATGGAGATTTGTTATTTCTTCTTAGGTAGAAGATTCTTGTGTAAAAGAAAATAATACAAGAAAGATAGGAACGTTATACAATTATTCTCAGAAAGAAAATATATAGCAAAATAATGTTTTTTACATTGATAAAAATTTTGAACCATCCATAATAGAGAAAGTAGAATTTGATCCTGGAATAAATAAAAACACATGGTTGATAAAATCACTTAGACGAAATGAGATTTATCGTTACGGAATTGTTTTGTATGATAAATATTGCCAAGCTTCTCCAGTTAAATGGATTGCTGATATAAGAACACCAAATGTAACCGAAGAAGGCTTCGAGCTTATGTCATCAAATACTATTGTTAATGGTAAACGTTACGAACTAGTTATTAGGAATCTTGGAATACAATTTATGGTAAAAAGTTTGCCAGAAGATTGTACTGGTTATCAGATAGTTAGATGTGCTAGACATGAATCTGATATCTCTACAATATCACAAGGTGTGCTTAGTTCTCCTGTATCTAATGCTTATAGTAGACAGTATGAGGGAAACAATGAATATTATGTAACTAAATATCATATGTTTTGCCCAACGGGATTCTTAACAACAAATAAGTTTATAGAAGGATACGATACACATAATTAGCTTGTTGGTGACGGAAAAGATCTCGCATCACAATGTATGACAAACATAGATAATGATAAATTGTTGCAATTTGTTTCAAAGGAAGTTTGCTATCAGCCAGAATCATTTAAACAATTTATAAAAGACAAAAAATATTATTTGCAAAAATAGTCTTTTTTATTTGGAGCAAGGGGTGACCATAATTTTAATGACGACTAGTATGATTCTCCTAAGAATGGAGGTGCAAATATGTAGTATGGAACGTTGATTGGTAATAACAAAAGGAGAAATTTTAAGTTTGTAATACCATGTATTTCAAACTGTGCTGTAGAATTATTTACTGGACCACACGATAATGGTGATGCAAGGGGGACTTTCCATGTTAATGATATAGATGTTATAAATGATATTTCAAAAAATAGTCCAATATGCTATTTAGATGCACCATATAACACAAGTTATTTTTACAGGATTAATCCTTAGTCGTTTAAAAATAAAGGTATAACATAGATTGGTTACGAGGCCGATTACGCTTATATTGGAGGTCTTGGATATGATAGGCCATATTCTTATGCATTAATAAAAGATTGCATTTTAAATTTTGATAGACTATATAACAAAGATGACTAGTCTGCTAATAAAAGAAAGGAAAAATCTGGCAAATTCATAATGCAGAAGGCCTTTGCTTATATAAAATTGTACGAACAGGGTGCTGCTGTATAGAATTTTTCTGATGGTAATTCTTCATTTAATGATTATTGGCTTGGAAAATCTTAGATAAATTATATATAGGACTTTTAGTTAGCTGATCAAATAAAATGGGATTAGGCGTTCAAAAGAAACTTTAACAAAGATAATGACGAATAGGCTTCATCAAAAATGTACACTTCTTATGCGATTTCTGCTGGCGGAGCGCTATTTACAAATATGATTACCGGCGGAATTTGTAATGATACCAATGGTAATATATTTGAATCATTTGGTAATTATAGTGGAGGATTTAAAGGCGATAATACTAGTGGAAAATTCAATAAAAATGTATGTTTTGGAACTGGTGGGAAATGCTTGTTGTTAAGTTGTTAGTATAAAGAAATTGGTACAGCTGGTGCGTTTTCTTATTATTATCCTGAGAATGGTAATTATTATGACAGTCTAGAAAAAGAGTTATGGTAGACAGATCCTGATGGTTGGTTCCCATTCAAAGTAATTAGGCCAACTCTACTTGGAACATACCTAGCCAATCTTAGATAGCAAACAACTCCTTATGGTGGGTATTCGTTTACAAATAGACTTACAAACATATATTACGGAGATGGTAATTACTTCGAGTCTAAAAATAAATGGAATACAGTATTTGATGGAGATTGTCACGTAGAGACATTCGAATATACATCTATGCATAAAGTGTATGGAGCTTATACAAAGAACAAAAAGGATGACTTATAGTTCCCTAATACTCATATGATAACATACTCTATACCAACAGAATCAAATATATGGTGCAAATTCCAATATGGATGTACACTTAGTTCTAACGCAAGAGACAATTACGCATCTTTTATACAGTCTGAACCGTGCGAAATAACAGAAGCTTATGTACAGAAAGAGCCTGAATACGTTTATAATTCTGTCTATAGTATATAGAATACAAGTATGCCACTTGCTGCGTACGATGATCTTAATCCACAAGATTATAATAAAACAATAGATACAAGAGTATATTATTCTGATTTAAAACAGAATGATGAAATTATAGATAGTTGGTGTAAATTTAGAAGTTCTAACTTTATAGACGTTGATTAGTAGTATGGTCCTATAACTGATATATGTACATTTAAGAATGTTCTTACATTTTGCTAGGAACAATCATTTGGTGTACTCAGTGTAAATGATCGTAGTGTTGCTACAGATAATTCTGGACAAAATATAGTACTCGGAACTGGAGGAGTACTTGATAGATATGACTACTACAGCAATACTTATGGAATGCACAAGCAGCAATTCTGTTCAGTATGTACTACAGGTGGTTTATATTGGTTTGATAGTCATAATAATGTAATCTGCTTATTCGACGGATAGAGCGTAGTATAGCTTTCAAAACAAGGTAAAGTATAGAATATACTGAACAAGTATAAAAAGGATGATAACTTTAAGGTATTCTACAACAATAGATACAATGAAGTTGTATTCAATATTTTAAGCGATGATATGCAAATCGTATACAATGAAATGCTTGGAAAATTCACGTCAACGCTAACTATTCCGTTTGATGGAGCTATATAGTTCTTTAATGGAGAATACCTTGTAAAGAAGAATGATACTGTATGTGTGTATTAGTACGATTATCTAGACGAGTCGCCTAAATCAACAAATCAGTAGTTACTTTCAAGTTACGTTAAATATGTTGTTGCTCAATAGCCACTCGTTACAAAGGTGTTTGACAATCAAGAGATTGTTACATACGAAAATCTATAGTTACAGGATGTTATATACGACTAGGATGACTACTTCTCAAAAAATCATAAATATACATGGCAGACAGAATCTTAGAAAATAGAGTCTAGTCTAGAAGAACAGATAACACTTAGAGAAAATAATCATAGATTTGTAATACCTAGGGCTGATGGATTATTTGGCAATAGAGCTAGAGGTAAGGTTATGATTTGTAGTATAGAAGATATTAAACCAAATCCAGCTACTGCAATACAATATATAATAACAAAATATAGATAGTCATGGAGTTAAAGCAGAGAAAGAAGATAAATAATATACCAAAATTCAATAACGGTATAGACATATCTGGTAGTGTAAAAGGTATTGGTGGAGATATTACTGGTTTGAACACATATAAGCAGCAACTTACATCCGTTCCAACAAGAATAGAAGTGAATGGAATGAGAACTCCTGGAAAGTTATCACTTAGTTATGGAGGAGGCGGAATAAGCTCTGGTACTGTAACAGGAGCTGTTAATGGAACAATAGGAATGATACAAGGATACAATTCTATGCAGAACGCAGTAAAGGGAACCGACGAACTTATGGCTTATTCTGGACAAAGAACAGATTAGGCATTCGGTGTAAATTACCAAGCACAGAATGATATCAATAGACAGAAAGCTATGGACGATATATCTAAGTCTAATAAAAACGCAACATTGGGAATGGTTGGATCTGGAGCTGCTGCTGGAGCCTCTATAGGTTCAGTTGTTCCTGGTGTCGGTACTCTTTTAGGAGGAGCAGTTGGAGCTATCGCAGGATTATTCGGAGGCTTGTTTAGAAGTAAAAAGGCTAAAGAAAGATAGCGTAGAAAGGTATTTAACGCACAATAGAAAGTTAACCTTATCAACTAGGTTAATCAATCGTCAGCTGCTACAGAAGGCCTTACATAGCAATATTATTTAGATAATGGTAACACGTATGATGATGTATTATATGCTAACCGAGGAAAAGATTTAAGAAAACCAAGATATGTTAAAGGGAAATAAAGTGTGGACACCTAATGGTTATTAGGCTGGTCCGGTTAATAGTTTGGTCGGTAAAGGAGAGTCTATTATAGATTACACAAATGGTACCGGCACTCTTGTAACGAAGGGTAAGGTTGGTGTTGATAATTAGCCTAGCTCTGTTAGAAGAGATGATAATAATGTTATAGCTGGTAACGATATAGACTGGAGCAATGGAATGAAGTTTTCTGACCAAGTAGCCCCGTTGACAGCTAAGCTTTAGATGTATAATGATATTGAAAAAAGAGCAGGTAAGAAATCTGATCTTAGCTCTTTATCAAAGTAGACGATTGAGCTTCAGAAAAATCAATTAGATCGCGCTAAAGCCCCTATTTTGCAAGCTATGAAGAATATTACAGACAGACAAGAGAAATAGCATTAGATCGAAAATTACGCAGCTTAGATTAATCATAATTGCGGTAAAGATAGATTTGATAAAGGAAAAAATTTCTGGAAATCATACACAATAGGCGGAAAAGGAAAGGTATCAAATCTTATGCTTGATGCAGGATATGCTTTACCAGCACTGCTTGAAACATAGATGCTTAATCATTGGCGTAGAGAAAACCCTGTAATGCCAAATATATATGCAGCTAATAAATATGCACCAATAGCTTTACAGACAATGGCTGGTAATAGAGTATCAGCTAATCCTATTCTTGAAAAATTATACGCACAAGATAGACAGGCTGCTTACCAGCTCGCTAATTCTGGTGGTTATACAGGTGGTCAAAGATAGGCTAATAGAGTAGCTCTGGCTTTAGGTAATTAGAGAAACGTTGCTGATGCACTCATGAATGTACAGGAAAAGAATGCTGCATATAGAAATGCTTATGCTGAGATGGCTGCTAGACTTGGCGATAGCGATGCACAGAGATTACAGCAGTCTAACCAATATGGATGGGAGGCTTACAATAGAGCACACGGTGCTAAGACTAAGGGTATTGAAACACACTTATCTAATCTTGGTCTTATTGGTCAGAAATGGTTATCACAGCGCATTAAAAACAAGCAATACGGAGATATACTTGATATATATTAGTAGGATGTAGATAATAAGAAAGACGCATTAAAAACTATATACGGTATAGGAGCAGATGGTTCAAAAGATGCAGCAGCAAGTGGATCTACAAATAAAGCAAGCAATGCATCTGGATCAGCTTCTATTAATTATAAAAACATAGCTCCAGGTTGGACACCTAGTTAGTATTCTCCGTTTATTGGATATCCAAACATAAGCCGTCAGAATACAAAATACGACCCAATACTTAATACCGGAAAACAGGTTGTTTATAGTCAGACTCCGTCTTCAATTCCATTTTAGTCTACTGGTAACACGATTATGCACCATAATGATTTTGTGCCAGATGATGGCAGATAGCTCACAGACGAACAAAGAGCTAGATTTAATAGTATAGTTTTGCATCCAGGAGAATAGAGATATCTAAGATCTTATAAATACGGAATGCAAGATGTTATACAAAATCCATTATGGTTTTTATATGGATCAAGACCAGATGATAGGCTACCTGGATTTTATATGAATAAAAGGAACAGAACCAATTTTTATACAGGTATTTAATTATGATAGGAATGTATGACGAGCCAGTAGCGGTGCCAATAATCGACCTACTGGATAGCAGCATGATGTCATAGTACATAAGCGCTGCGAGAGAACAATACAATTAGGCAGTATAGGACCAGAAGGAGTTCGCTAAAGAATTCGGTGAGCTATATGGGCCTAATGCTAATGTAAATAAAGAGTTTTACGATATCACAAGGGGAGCTGTTAATAAAGGATTAGATTACCTCTATTAGAACGGAATAGATCCTATTAGATCGGCAGAAGGAAGAGCGTACATAGCTAAAATTATTAGAGAAAGACCATACGCTGAAATAGCTAACCTTAAAGCCTAGAATGAGTCAATGAAGACTTATTAGAAATATAGAGCAGAAGCTATGCGTAATGGTACATATGATCCAGATTTTGAAAAATTTGCACTTGGTGGCAAGACTCTTGAAACATGGGATCCATCTAAAGACGGAATGTGGACAAGAGAAGCTCCTTCTAAATATTCTAGCTTAAAAGATTGGACTAGCAATTTGTTTGATAATATGTAGCTGGAATATGATCCAGAGTTAACAAAACAAGCTGGAGGACTGTATTAGGTATATTCAAAGTCTCCTAAGAAGATGTAGTAGATTCTTGATGCGAATATAAAGGATATGACAAAATCTGATCTTGGAAGATACTATCTCAACATGTATGGAGGTGATATAGATGCACTTAAGGCTGATATTATTAATCGTAACAGAGAATATACTCAGGTAGATAGACGAGCTGATCAGATAAAAGTCCATCTCAATGACCAGCAATTCCAGGCTAACGAAGCTGCTAAATAGAGAGCATTTCAGCATGGAGAAAATGAACTTAATAGGAAGAATTAGCGTGATATTGCTGCAGCTAGAGGTGCTAATAATGGCGCTTCTAAAAATGGCGGAGCAGATGGAGGATATAGCTATTCGTATACAAAGAAGGTAAAAAATGCCGAAACAGCAGCAGGGTTAAGAGATAGATCTGGAAAGCTTAATTCTAATTTGGATCCAGCAAAGGTTCAGAGTATGACAGAGTAGTAGCTTAAAGATTTAATAAGATTAAGATAGGGAGCATTATCGAAAGGTGTAACAGGTCCAGTTACGGCAACAACCGTAATAAGACATTTGTCTAGAACCGGAGATGACCCTGCAGTATTTGGAACAAGACACGGATTAACTGGTGTACCTGGTTCAAAATCTAAGAAGATTAATTATACCGTAAATGGCTCTACAACATTATATAGTGCCCAAGATATTTATAGTTCTATGAGTGGAAGAAGAGTTGCATGGAAACATAAAGGTACAAATATTGTTGATAAAAATGGTCGAATAATAAAGCTTAATGGTGGAGATAGATTTGAAAGACCAAATAATGTGAAAAACCCTTCTAGAATAGAAGACTTTATTGGTGACCCTAATTACTCTGTTGTAATGCGTCCAACAGTAAATGGTGAAACAGTTAGCGTAGTTGGTAAAGACGGAAAACTTCATACTTATGACGCTGTTGACGTTTATATCGGAACTGGAAAAGGAAGCAATTATAAGGATTTAAATAGAACACCAATTAGATCATATGTACCAGTTTCTGGAACAGATTTATCAGTTGATGAGTTAGGTATATCAGCTGACCACTTTATAGCAAAAAAGAACGGATACAAAACCACTAATACAACAGTTGAAAATCCATCTGATTTTGATTATTAATACTATTTAACATGAATAGAAAATAGAGGGCTTATCAATAGTTTGTAAATAATCCTAAAGTTTCTTCGGATGAAGAATTTTAGAAATAGTTACAAGATATTGTAAAAAGCTATAGTACAGAAATAACTCCTGCATACACTACAAAACAGGACATTAGTAAAGAAAGAAAATAGATTAGATAGACACGTCAAAGATCCCAGCCATTACTCGTTCCTGAAGGTTGGGGAGCTTTGACTATTAATGAATAGTCTGCTAATCCAGTAAAAAGATATTAGGATAGTAAGAAGCGTTCAGAAAATGCGACGGATACGAAATGGGTGACTCCTGATTAGAATGTAATTAAAAACTACAAGCTTGATAAAGTCCTCAAAAAGAATCCAGAATCAGAGTACGCAAAACTTACAGACCCAAGATATGTAAAGTCATTAATGGTAAATAACGACAGCCAGATGTATGGACAAGTATAGGTATACGACCCAAAACATGACGCTGTAAGCACTTATTTGCCAGATGGGTCATTCGAGAAAAGGTAGTCTTTTTCAGAATGGTCTAATCAAAGATTAAAAGAACAAGGACAGCTAGAAGATAAGTTTGTTCAAAGTATGGGAGATGTAAATTATTTCCAAAGCGCATATAATACATTCCAGTAGAATAGAAATATGGCAGAAAGGGATTATTTTGCTGGTAATATACTTAGGACAAACGAAATGCTTTCTTACGCAAATGACGCTGAGTAGTACCTTAATAATTAGAGTAAAATAAATGAATATTCTAATATTATTGACGTTGCAGATTTGTATCAGAAGGGGCAGAATAAAGAAGCTCTGCTTCCGTATTTGAAAAAACATGGACTTATATCATTGAATGGAAGTATAAATCCAAATAAACTTCAATAGATATTTGATGAATATAATGGGCTTAGAAAGTAGAATGAAAAGTTGTACAACAACTACAAAATATTACAATCATATGAACCTACTAATTCTGGTAGGATGGCCCAGGGTTTTGATAAACAAATATTCCATCCTATAGACAGAGCTATATAGTCAGTAGAAAGAGCTATTGGAATGGGAGAGAAAAGTACATGGATAACCGATGATGTAGAAGGAACTAGATTTTATCTAGAAGGAATAGGTAATCCTAATACAACTCCTTAGCAAAAACTATAGATGATTAGAAAATTTAAAAACTCTATAGCAAAAAGACAGGCTTATTGGCAAAAAGGATATAAAGAAAATAATGCTGATGTAAAAAAGTACGAAAAGGGTATATCTGACAGGTACAAATATGAAGATCAGAAATCTTAGGATGAAGGAATATTTAGTTTGCATAAACTAAAATACGGAACATGGGGAGTTCTTGGTTCATCAATGTCTTCTTACGAAAAAACCATACCTTCATTAATTCTTGGATTTGCTGGAGCTGCTACTGGCAACTTGGCGGTATCTGCAGGAACAGCACTGTTAGCAGGAGCTATCGATATGTCGTAGGGTTATGATGAAAACTCTGGACAGATTGTTGGTGATTACAAAGCTTTGTTAGAGAAGAATCTTAACAATAAAGGCCTTTCTGGCAAATTTATGAAGGAAGGAGCTGAGTTTGCAAAAGCTAATGGGATAAAATTAACACCAGGAAAAGAAAAAGAGGAATTATAGGATCTCCTTGTATCTGGACAATGGAAGTTAAAAGATAAGGATTTGGTGTCAGCCTCTTACGAATCTGCCAGAGGTATAAATAGCGATTTCTATGATGACATGATGGCTACGGCCGGAGATACATATGTAGGTATAGCTGTAAATGCTATCCCTTTTGGTAAGATAGCAAATCTTGGCAAATTTACAAAGATGTCTTCCAAATTTAAAGCTGGATTGAGAAGTGCTATTGGTAGCGATAATTACAATGCAATAAAACACGCCTTAGATATATCTAAATTAAACACAGTTGGAGCCCAAAAGGGTTTTGAAGTTGGTATGGCTGCAGCAGGACCTGTAGGTGGAGTTGTTGGATCAGCCGCAGCAAAAACAGGTTTATATTCTGCTGGAAAATTTATTGGTAAAAATCTTGCTCCGGGGATGATTGCCGGTGGTGTAATTGGATCACAATTTGACGACAATGATAGCCAGCTTGGAGCAACGATAGGAGTTGCTACAGGAGCTTTGCTTGGAGGTTTGTTTGGAGCAACTGGAGGTAGAGTGTACATGGCAAACAAATTAGGATAGTTGGCAGAAAAAGCTACAACATTTGGCTAGGCATTACCTCCATCAATTCTAAAGATGACCGGCAAAATAAATGCAGATGCAATAAAGCAAAATTCAAAAGAGTTAATTAGTAGATTGGCTTTAAGAGATTTTTCAGAACGTGTAGAAGAGGGTAAACAGTAGTTACATTCTGAACAATTTGTTAATGGATATTACCAAAACCATCCAGAGTACAGAGGATTTGTTGATAGATTAATGAACGATTTCCTTGTAGGTTCAAAGGCTTCGTATGCTACCATTGGTAGTTATATGAATTTGGATTTACTCGGAGACAGGGAACTGATGCAAAATATAAACTCTGTAATACTTGGCGGTGGCGGTCATGATGTGGCTACAAATATATTTGGATCAGCATATAGAACATCTAGACAGGTTACTGCTAATAATGTGATAGCCAGAAATCTTTACCTTGATAAAATTGGTACAAGAGATCTATACAGAACAGGTTTCCAGTACGCTAAGCGCGCATTAAGAGGTCCAAATAGATCAGCTGAAGCATTAGAGGCGTTCGATAAGATGATAGAATATTCTAATGAATAGTCTAAAAAATTAGATCAGCTGCAAACTAGATATTCTGGTATTACTCAAGAACAATAGCAGTCGGAAGAAGGCGTACAGCTCGCACAGCAGATTTAGCAAGCTAAGCAATTCTTGGATCCAGAACTAATTTAGGACGCAAAGAAGTATTATTCAAGAGTATCTAGATTAGCTAATTCTAGACTAATACAAGATGCTGCCAAGAGACAAGGAATAGAAACAAATGATAGTTGGAAAGATAAGAAACAAAATGATAAATTTGCAAAATTTGTTTCTCGTGTAGCGATGTATGACCAGCTCTCTGAAGACAATAAAAAAGAGAATATAGATCCATTGGTAAACGCTATAAACGACTTGATGCAGCAGAGAGAAATGCGTGTTATTATGTCTTAGTTTGATTCTAGTGACTTTACATATGATGGCAGCATGGATCAATAGATGGGCGTAGATCTTGCATAGAATCGTAATCTTGTAACAGAGTCGCGTCGTAGACAGTAGGATCAAGAGGATGATAAAGTACAGGCTCGTAGAGATCTTCTTAAAGCAAAAAGGCAAGCTCTTGCGCAGCTTTATAGCGACATAGAAAAATCTGAAAAGAACTTTAATAACAGAAATGATATTGGATTTGTAAAAGCTGTTATCGGAGAATTAATTGGAGAAGTTGAAGATTAGGCTGAAAAAGAAGCTGGAGAAAATCAAAGTGTAATAGATGAATATAACGAGTCGTTTTCTGACAACAAGAATCATACAGGGTTTACAGACCAGGAGTACAATGATCTTAAAGATAAATTTAGACAGATGGCATTGTTTACCGTAGACTAGGTAAACTATGATAAAATGTTGGACAATCTTCTTGGCACATCACATCTTAAAGACGAGGATACTCTTAAAAAACAAATATAGGAGTACGAAGAAAATAAAAGAAAGAAGCACTTCTGGCAAAAGCAGCAAGAATCACCAGACTTGTTTGAATATGATAGTCTTGGAAAATTTAAAGACATCTTAGATAAGACTAATAAATTTTATGAGTCTAGAAAAGATTAGATCGAAGATGTTGACAGATCAATAGATGATGATAGAAAGCTTCAAGATGAAATTGAGTTAGACTTTTAGAGAAGACTAATAGATGATACAGAAGAGGCCGAAGAAGCTGAAAGAAATGAGCAGATAGATGCTTTAGCTGCTGCGAGAGCTGGACTTGAAGAAGAGCTCGGAATTAATGACGAGAAGCAAAATCAAAATGACGCTAATGCAGAAGAACCAGCCGCACCTGTTACAGAAGAAACTCCTACACCATCACCAGTTTAGGATAAAGATGGTAATATAGAACAGTAGCCTAAAGATGATACTGATAATAACCAAGAGTAGCATAAAGATGATGCAAGTCAACCTCAGCCAGAAGCTACAGAGCCATAGACCCCAGAGCCAGAGCCTCCAAAACCTTAGCCAAAATTTGAATAGTCTTAGGCAAGTAAGTAGGTTGGCGGTAGATTGAATATCTATAAAGTATGGTGTGACAAACACGTAAAGAGAAACTTGACTACAAGTTCTCATTACTTTATAATAGACGAAGATGGTAAACTTCAGCTTGCTAGACGTGTTCATAGTACACTTGACAGCAGAGAGTCTGATACTAACGCTAATCTTATTTCTAGAAATAAATAGATACAAGATTTTATTGAAAATCTCAACAAGATTACTACATTAGAACAGCTTACAGAATATATTAATAGCGTAGATGAGACCAAGAATATACAGGGTTATATAGATTATCTGAAACAGGGTGAATTTAAAGATTACTTTGACGATGAAGTAAAATTTGGCATTGCTCACGAATTGGTTAATAAAGGAATCGGCACACCTGGTGACGTAGGAAATCTTATTGACCTTATATGTAGATCTTTCTTTTCCGGGGATCCGTTGTCATATGGTACAAATTTACAGATATTTGATGGAGAGGTTAGTAGTATAAGAGAGTTTATGAACGGTGACACGTTCAACTCTATAATATCTTAGCTAAAATCAATACAGGAATATTATAATTCTTTAGGATGGACTTTGTATACTCAGCCATATACTTGGCACACATCTAGATTTGATTCAAAAACTGGTAAACGTGTTAATATCGCTGGAGAGACTGATATGATAGCAGTAGATCAAGACGGCGGAATTCATATCATAGATTTTAAAACGTCTCAGAAATCGTTTACTCGCAAAAGTGGCGGAAAAACTGATCTTGAGAAAGTTGGTCCAGGATATAGAACTAGCTGGATTGGTTTTTATTCAGAGCAGCAGACTATGTATAAACTTATGATGTAGGATAACTCTCTTGAGTTTAATATAAAGTCTGTAGAATTACTACCATTTAGCGTTAAGTGGAATAAAGATGGAGATAGCTTTATTTTAAATAAAGTCACTAATGAGCCGAATAACAAATCTATACAAATAGACTTCAGTGATGATGTAGAAAATAGATTTACAAAAGAGATAAATATAAATGAATTTAAGTAGGCTTACAATTCTACCAGAGAGTTAATGATATCTACGCACAGAAGTATCGTTGCCAATTTGGCATCTATTGACAATCTTCCGGTGTCTTTTAAAGAATCTTTGGAAGAAATATTCAAAAGTTCTCCAGATGAAATTACTGAATTTGATAATACACAGGAAATGCTTACTAAATTATAGGCTCATACATCTTAGATGAATGATATTATAAATAGAATGAAGCAAATCCTGGAAGATGCCGAAGAACACGAAAGATAGGAAGCCGAAAAAGCTGAAGAATTAGCAAAAGCATAGTAGAGAAGAAAGGCAGAAGAACGAAGAAATAATCCGAATCCAGAAGATTATGATATAAAACAACAGATATATTCTGATATTGATAGAACTTTGGAAGCTATATCGGACATAGTATCATATGATTCTAATGGAGATCCTTAGGATTTGACTCCAGATAAACAGGCCGAGCTTTCTAAACTTGTATCTGAACTTTATGAGATTGCTGTGCAGCTTGGAGATTTATCAATACTTCCAGAAGACATTGAAAAATAGAATGATATATTTAAGTAGGTACAGACAATAGAGGATGATTTCGAAATCACTAGAGATGAACATAATGTTGTAAAGAAATACAGCAAAGCTAAGATGAATCCGTTTAACAATCTTGATCAAAAATAGATAGATGAAGACGAAGACCTTGTTAAACTTTCTACAGAATCTGATTTCGTTACAAACTCTACATTTACATATAAGATAGGTGAATATACCGATAAGCTTGGCGAAAAAAAGAAAACCGTATTTGTTGATATAGAATATAATGGAAAGGCTGGTAAAAAGTCATTTAAGGATATGCGAGTATGGGTTTCTTCGTATTCACAAGATGGTAAACATTTGGCAAAAACACTATATGATCAGATTACTTAGCTTTAGGATAAATTAAAGCAAGGATATCGACTTGTTCCAGAGCGAGTAAATAGAACGAATGGTAGAACAAAAACGCTTAGATATCAGCAGCAAAAGAACATTCTTGATACAGAGATATCTAAGACATTGGGAACAGATTTGTATAAGATAAAGTTCGACGGTAAATAGAATATTATTGGTATAGTTAAGAAAAATTCTACATCAGAAGGCTCTATACTTACAGTATTCGCTCCTAATACGTATGGTGATCTTACAAGAAGTATACAATCTTATCCTATTAATCAGGCGTTACATCAGGGAGATTTTGTTGTATTATATAGACCACAATACGATGAATTGGGTGGCTTTGAAGAAAGAGATCCTGTTCCTATCATAATGAGAACAAAGCAAATATCATAGAATGATGCAGATCTTATTACTGATATACTACGCTAGATAACTCACGAAGAAATATCTCCTGCTCAATATTATTATAAAGGTGACAAAAATACCGGTTTGTCATACGGTCAAATTCTTAGTTTATTCTTCCCATTTGGTGAAAACTTACCAAATCATGGTAAGAACCTTATGTCTGTATATATTGATAAGGATAACCCTGCAAAGGTTATGATATCTATAAAAGAAAAGGATCCAAAAACGGGGTTGAAGCAACTAAAGCAGCATTATTATTCATACGACTTTTCTGATGATGAACAAATAAAGCAATTTAATAAAGATATACAAAAGTATAAAATTGCAGCTAGAGCCAACTTCTCTTAGCAAAACCTCGCAGAAAATGACGAGTTGTATGATCTTAAGGAATTCTTTGAAAAAAATCCTAATGAAGTTTTACAATTCGGTGACTCTGTAAAATTTGAAGCTAGTGATTTTAAGAATCCTAAACAGTCTAATCAGAGTCTTGATGGTCTGGCTTGGTATATAAAGAATAACGTGCTTACTACAGATTTTAATGGATTCGAGTCTTCTAAAATAAGTTTTGATGGAGTAAAAGTTGAAAAAATTGAAAAGGAGCCAACCGAAGAAGAAACACCTATTGATGAGAGTATGGAAATAGAAGGCACTACAGATGAAGATGGGGACGATGGCAGTTTAGATAACTTCTTTAATAGTGACAATGAACAAGTAGGATGGGTTCCATGGAACAGAACTCAAAGTCATAGAAATTTTGAATACGATGCAGAAAGAGCTGCTAGAGAAATTCATAGATTGCTAGGAAGTGTTCGTGTAGACTTCGCAAAGAATAGTAAAGGAGAAGATGATTTCGTTGCTATGCTTAGAGGTGGAGTAGGAGTAGTTGGAAGGTGCTATGCAGACTCTATCATATTGTCTAAATTTGCAGATGAAGGTACGGAATATCACGAAGCATTCCACAGAATTGCTGAGATATTAATTCCAAAAAGATTACACGATAAACTGTATAAAGAATTTAGAGAAAGGCATTCTAACACGATATTTACAGACAAGTAGGTTGGCGAAGAATTGGCTGAAGGATTTAGAGTTTTCATGTTAAATAAGCCTAGATTACATTGGAGTTTCAATCTTGTAAAAATGTATAATAACATTAAAGACTATATTCGTCAAGTAAGCAATATGAATATGGGATGGAAGTTATATACTGCTTACATGATAGCTAACTCTGGTATATTTAGATATGTAAAAGCAAGCAATAAACGAAAGGAAGAGTTTAAAAGCGTATTCAAGTTTAAAAACGCAGAGAGCTCTTTGTTTAAGCGTAGTGGAAAATCGTTTAAATATGTGCTTAACCAACAGATGTATGATGAACTGGTAGAAACACTTGTATACGCAGTACTTAATAATCAGAATTTTGATTGGGGTGGATCTGATATACAAAATATAAGAGTTGATCTTGGCTATATAACAGGTAATGCTATTTCTGACGAAAAAAGAAAGAAGCAGGCATAGGCGCTGTATAATGTAATAGCTGCACCATAGGTTACAGTAGAGTAGCTTGAGTCAAAGTTAGGGGAATCTAAATATAAGCAAAAAGCAGTTGGATTTCTGGCAATGAAAGAATTGTTACAAGAAGATGTGTACAATAATGTTGTGATGGACGATGTTGCCGCAAAGCTCTCTTCTATAGCTACGAATGCCACAAAGATAGCCGAAGAAGACAATGTTGTTGATGTAGAAGATGATCCAGATGCAGATAATGGTAATATTGGAGAACATACTAGGGCATCTTACGAGTTCTCTAGATTTAGTAAGGCGTCACAGAGAGTTAAGTTCTTCTTCTCTACATTTAGTAATTTCAGATGGGACACGAGATTTAAAGTTGACGAAAACAATCATGTAACATTCCAAAGAGTTCTTGTTGCAGAGAAGAATAGTCTTGGTATGCCTAAATTTATGGATGCTGGAATTGCTTTTAATAGAGTAATGAATTAGCTTCACGATATTTCCACAATACAAGATTTGTATGAAAAAGTATCATCTAGGGCTAATGATAACCCTATGTTTAAACAGTTCAAAAAGAGACTTGATGTTCTTATTGAACAAGCTAAAACTGATCCTGATAAAGAAGCTCTTCTTACTTAGATAAAGATGATCATAAAGTCAAATAAAAATACATTTATGATCTGTAAGGCTAATAGAAATCCTTAGAGTGGAAAGTACTCGTTAAGTATACAGAGTTCCGATAGTGATTATTCTTCTATATATCATAAACAAAAGTGGTCTCAAATGTTCTCAAACGGTGGTGGTATGTCAATTCTTCACAAGAATGATAAAGGCGAAACTGTTTTGAAAGATGGACATGATGCCAGAGAGTTATATGATATAAAGAATTTCTTTACTGCGCCAATGGGTGAAAGAGGAAAGGTTAAGATAAATGGTAAGCTTGTTAAAGTTTATGGTTTACTTGAACATCTCGAAGACCCTGATCATAGACCATTTACAATAAAGAATGTATGGAGAAGAAAAGATTCTAATGATCCAACAGATCTTATCGTAGATTGTCGTAATGAAGGAGATTTTGTCGCTATTAAACAGGACTTCTGTAACCAATTACAAAAGCTTGGTATAAACTTCACTCTAGGCGAATTAGACTACATGCTCGAATAGAAGTATGGGTAGTCTAATGCTAATGCAATGAAGCAGTTGTTTGAAAGCTCTGTAGAATGGATTGATAGTAAAGATGGAGAAAAGAAAAAAGCAGGATTATTCGAAAGCTTTTATTCTACACTTGATAGCTTAATAAAACCATATTCTGGTAAAGTTGTACTAAATATTAATCAGTAGTATATTGATAGAATTTGGGACAATGTTACTCTAACAAAAGAGTTGTCTAGATGGAAATATAATTATGAGCACTCTCAAGAAGAATTGTCTGTATTAGCTATAAATAATAACAAATACTACCAGATATCTGATAACAATTACATCTCTGATATGGTCGACAATCTTAATGGTGTACAATACCACGAAGGATCATCAAAAGATGGATATATAATGGATTAGAGTGTAAGAAATCTTATTGAATACTCTTATAATTATATAGAAGACCCATAGTCTGCTCCAGATCAAAAGAAAGGAATTGGAAGTATTATCGCAAAACAGATGGTTCAAAAAGATCATCCTAATATTAGTGTTAGAACACTCATTGGATTTAAAACTAATCAAGGACAAGATAGAGGTAGAGATTATTTTAAGATAACAAAGCGTGAAGACTACGTTGCTAAAATGACTATCCTCTAGAAGGGGTATATAGTATTCCCTACTATGTCTGATAAGAAGACGTGGGTATTCTTAGATGGAATTAAATTGCCTGGTATTAATTATAAAGAAGGTGCTGCGAAAAAGAATCTTCCAACAATATCAGCTACAATGGTAGACGGTAAAGAGCAAATCAGCATAAGATTCCCAAATAATGTACTTGACTAGTTTAGAGAGTATGCTATGTGCGAATATAAGTCTATCAAAGAAGCTATAGACATGGACTTGAAACCAGAAGAAGTTATAGCAAACTTTGACAACAAAGATCAAGGTAAATATTTCTCTAGTCTTACTGGTGTTTATGATAAAGATGGTAATTTCATTTCTTTTGTAGATAAAGAGGCTGGATATGAGAAATCTCTTAAAATAGCCGAGGAAACATTCTTTGACCCAACAAAAGTTTCTAGGGATTAGCAAAGAGATATGATAAACGAACTTCTCGTAAGATAGACTTAGAAAGAGATAGAATACATGAAGAAACTTCACCTTGTATCTCAAAACAAATTAGGTCAGTATATTAACAAAGGTCTAGACACAATTACTATTGGTAATATCAAGAGTGCAATAAAGACTGGAAGACAAAACAACGCCATCACTGGTAACAGCGATGCAATTTGGTGTCTTGCTGCCGATATCACAGCTAAGTCTATTATGTCTTTGCAGGAGGTAGAAAGAATCTTTAGTGGTAATCCAGCTTATTATAAATGGTAGTTTTCTGGCGCATCGCTTGTTGATAGATAGGTTGATGAGTTTAAACGATTTGGTGGTCTTATATCTACTGGTGATAACAATGTATTGGATTTCATTAATTCCAAAGACGGTGAATATACATGTGCTGAAGTAGCTAACGAGCTAGTAAGTTCTCCTCAATATAATAAGCTTAAGTAGCTTATGACTGAAGGTGAATACAAGTCTGCTCTTATAAACCTCGCTCAAGATGGATAGGTGCAGTTTACTCCAGATTAGATAGATGCCATGACGTTAGACGAGGTTAAACAACATATACCAGAAGATGTAAAAGATATTGTTGAAACAAAAATTGCTGCAGAAACTAAGTCTTACGAAAATGGTATTGATGTTGCCGATGGTGGAGCATATATTACTGCTAATATGTGCGAAAACCTGCTTCGTATGAATGGAAAGTGGAGTAAGGATATAGAGAGGGCGTTTAAGATTCTTAAGTCATCAACAAAGGAGCATTTAACACCAAAAGAAATGTTATCTATAGCAGAAAATTATCAGAAGGTATTCACATCCGTTATTGGATGTTATAAGTATACAGCATTTGGATTAAGAAGACAAGATGTTAAGTCTAAAACTAAACCTTAGACAATAACAAGACTTGTGCCTTATTATAACAAAATGGCTCTTTTCCCAATATTTGACTGTATTGCTACTGGTAGAATGGCTGATATTTATCAGAAGATGAAAGCGTAGAACATAGATATGCTCATGATAAATTCAGCTGTAAAGGTTGGTAGTCAAGGTAGTCTTGGAGGTAAGGAAACTGAGAGTAAAATAGACTTTGCAAGTGATAATATTAAGTTTAATACTTATAAACAGAAGTATCAATTCTTAAGAAAACAGCTTAACACAGATCCAGGAGATAAAGATCTCTAGAACATGGGTACACAGATGACTAAGATTGCTCTTAGTAATATTGTGTTAGGAAGAACGTATACTGTCAAAAATAACGATGGATCATTTACCACTAAGACTGGAGAATAGTTAAGAAATGATATCATGTCTGCGATAAATGATTTATCTAAACTTGGATATGACTCACTTCAGAATGAATTCTTTGATAAAGACGAAGATGGTAATATAAAGCTTAATGAGGAAAGATTTGCCAAATATTTGAGAAAATAGCTTACTGATAGAGATGCTGATAACAACTCAGTTGGAGCTCTTAATATAGTGTACACAAACTACGACGATGAAGGTAATCCTATAAAAGGTACAGAACAGATGGAAATACCTTTGGCTGCTACATCAAACTCAAACTGGATAGAAAGTATTCTTACATCTAGTATTAACAAACGAGTTATAGATATAGCTACACCTGGCGCTCCATTTATTCAGAGATCAGTTTGGGGTATGGAAGGAATGCCTACTAAGCTATTAGATAATCAAGTTCCTGGTATATTTAATGGCACGCTCAATCATGGTAATCGTCTTTAGATGATTAATGAGGAAGGTTCAATGGACTGTATGTTGTCATTGGATTACTTTGTAGAATACTACGAGGACAAAAACGGCGAAGAGGTTATGTACTTTAGGCCTGCTGGCAAGAAGTGTAGACTCTAGGTATTTGACAAAGATACTAAAAAGTTTAGAAATATGTCATTTACCGAAGCTAGAAAATGGCTTATTGATAACAAGGTTATTGGTTCTTCTTTTGATTATACAGATAAAGACGGCAATAAAGTTCATAAAGATGGAGCTAGTGCTAACATTATTGGTTACCGTATTCCTACACAGGCTCAGTCATCTATACATGCTTTAAGGTGTGTTGATGTATTACCGGTTGTTAGAGATACAGTAGTGCTTCCAGAAGAGTTTACAAAGATAACCGGTTCTGACTTCGATATTGATAAACTTTTCTTAAGTTGTAAACCTTACAATTATTACAATGATAAGGATGACCATAACAAAAGAAAAGTTAATTTTGATTTCGAAGAAGGATCTGAGTAGGATTTGTAGGCAAAGCTCATGGATGGATATATGTCGTTATTGCTTGATTGGAAAAACGAAGACGACAAGGATTCTAGAACATGTAACATACTTCATAGATCTATTGATAATGATACATCTCTTGTCAAAGCTAAAGGAGCATCGTATTTAGGTTTTAATGTACTTTCAGACATAGAGCAGAATCTTGATAAAGAACAGATTGTAATGCCTTACGATTTCTATACTCCTAGAAATCAAGTAGAGACTAAAGATACGTTCTTAACAGGTAAAACTGGTATTGGTCCATTTGCGTTGAATAATAACAGTTAGATTCTTACAATGCTTTATGATGTTAAGTTTACACAGAAAGTAGGTACTATTATGAAAGACCTTGGTCTTGATAGACTTGGTAGAACCCTTGATAGAAATCAGCAGAATATATTGTCTTGGCTGTCTGCTATGATTAATGCCCATGTTGATATTGCTAAGGATCCATATATTACAAGATTAAATGTAAATCCTTATACATATAATCTTGTAAACTTGCTTCTTAGAGTTGGTCTTGGAGAAGATACATTCTATTTCACAACTCAAGGCATAATGAAAGATTTAGCTTTTGCGTACAACGATTCTGTTAGTACGTATATGGCTGATGACAGCAAGACTCCTTGGTAGAGACGTAGAGATGCTGAAAACGATGTTCTTAAGAAGTATTTCTCAGAAGAGCCAGAAAGTGATAATGATCCTAATTGCATACCTAGTATAATGGATGAAATACAGAAAGGATTTGATGACATTCCTACAGCTGTAGAACAAGATTATATAATTAGATAGATTTTAGGAGAATTCTAGAAAGATGGTAAATGGGTACGAGGCTATATTGATGCAGAAGGTAACGAGCATTTAGTTAATGTTAAGAACAAAGTTAGAAATTCTATAATTAGAGAGATGTCTATAAATTAGAATCCTAACAAAAATGGATACATAAACCCAACATCAACTAAGAAGATGTTTACAGTAATGTCTAGGGATGGTAAAGAAATAAAATTATCGCCACTGGATGTTACAAGATGGATATTTATAGCTAATAAAAGGTTCGAGAAACCTGGTGACGCCTTAGCAAATCTTGTTAAATATTCTAAGATAGACACAAAGAAACAGGGTAAAAATATAGCTGAGCAAGATGCTTATCTTAAAGGATATAATGATACTTATAATCCTGGAGGATAGACATATTAGCAGTTTGAGCCTACAAGTTTATCTGCGTTAAAAGACGGTTCATATATAGGAAAAAAGACTAAGTATGCTACAGATTTATATAGAGACATAGTAGGACAGTAGCTCCTTTCTTCTTGTATGTCTGTGTTTGGAACCAGAAATAAAGAAGGTAAGAGAATGAAGGATGGCATATTACCTCAAATACTTAAAGCTATAAATAGAAAAGACGGAGCGGTTCCAGCTGACCTTCTTAACAAGATTATGATACAGATAACATCTTGTATTAAGTCTGAGTTCTTTAACAATTATTGTAACGAAAACAATATAAATATTCATGATTTATTCTCTGGTGATAATACGATTTACGATAGATTGCTTGATCTTTAGATTAAGGCCGAATCTGATCCAAACTATTCTTATCTTAAAAACAATCTACTTTTAAAGGTTCTTGTTCCAACTTTAAATACCGAAGATGGTCCTAATAAAATAGAACATGATCAGATAGAATTGCTTAATACGTTTGGAGAAAGAGAGGGTACATACGAAAAGCCAAAGTTTGTAAAATTCTTTAATTCAATGGATGATGATAGTAAGAATTCTAACTACGTATATGAAGCTTGGGAAAGATTGCTTGAAGACACAGATAAAACTGTAAAGAATTTTGCTAGAGATTTGGTTGTATATTCGTTCTATTCGTCTGGAGATATGTCTGGTTTCTCTAAGTTCTTTAAGTACGTTCCAAACAGTTGGAGACTTAATTCTGGATATGTTGATTTCATAAGAACTAAACTTAAGGACTTAAATACAAGAATACCATCTCCTGTTTATATATAGAATATGGTTGATGATATAATTTTAAATAACTGGTTCGATAATGATTTTGTAAAAGAGTATCGCCCTAGTTAGCTTATTGGAATAGTTGGACAAAATACTATAACCTATAATCCTCATGCAAAGCCAGAAGATATGATTAGTATGTATGCTAAGTATGAAGGTTATTAGAAAAAGGTTTTAACGAACAACTCTGGAGAAGCTATTAATATGTTTGGCATATTATCTCCATTTGATCATGCTGCCCCTAATATAGCATGCGGCTTAGCTGTAAGAAATGGAAAATATCAATCAACTATCGATTATTAGCATCCTCCTAGATTTATAAAGGTGTCTAGAAATAACATGAAGAAAGGGCAATCTCAACACGATTACACCATCTATATGCATTATGCTACTGGAGAAAAACGTATTCAGAATAGTAATGGCGAATATGAAGCTATACGTTACCCAATTTACGTTAAAGTAAATCCTAAAGGATATAAAAACGGAATATATAACATTACGGAATTCGGAACGCCAAACTCAGTAGACAATGTATTTGGTATACAAAGTAGAGATGCTGCACAAAAATCATGGAAAGATATAGAGCCTACTGCTTTTGACCAAGAGATTAATAAGGTTAAAATTGAGCAAGGTAAGCCTACTATATCAAGAGTAAGTGATGTTGAAAATATCGATAGAATATTAATAGGTACAGAGAACGGTAAGATTCTTCCTCCTTTAGGAAGCGAATATTATAGAATATCTGACGATCAAGGAGAGCGTGAATGGAGTTCAAGCGTTCCTGGCATGTACAACTATGGTGAAGGTGACGAGAAGGGATCATTGCTTGAAGATTTGTTTAACTTTAAAGATTCTCAATTAAATAAAAAGGACACTAAAGGTAAAACGTTAGCATAGCTAGATGATGAATTACCATGTAAATAATAAATGTATTAGTTATGGTTTGTATAATAAGAAGCAAATATTAGAAAGAGCTAAAACAATTATCAGGTATATTGGGCGGTGAAAAAGCCGCCCACTATGCTTTATGTATGAATAACGGGTACAATCTTACTGATACTAAAGAAGGTAAGCATTCTAAATTATTCGATTAGCTCAAAGAAAAATATGGAGAAGATGAAGCTATAAGAATGAAAACCTATACATTCACTCCGTAGTTTACAGATTAGTTTGGCGATTGGTATAATGATAATATAAACAAAAATAACGAAATTATAAAAAATGCTACAGTTATATGGGGGCATCCGGGAACTGGTAAGACATGGCTTTTCAAATAGGGTAGAAAAGATATAATAGATTTTGATTCTGAATATAAATCAAAATTAGGAAATCTTGAATAGAGAGAAAAGCTTAAGAAAGAAATTAAAAAGCAAGAATACAACAAAAAACTTGATTAGTTATTTGATTAGGCAAAACAAGAGGCTAAAGAAACCGGTAAGAAACTTCTTGTTAGCGATATGCACTTTCTTAGAGATAGAACAGATGATCTCGATGCTATAACAAATATTTCCGATAAAGAATTTATTCAAAGAAGTCATTAGAGAGGAGAGCATGATGAAGCAGATAAAATGGATTGGAAGAAATCCATAAATAAAGCAATGTCAAACGCTCCTAAAGATAAAATAATTAACACAACTGGATATATATCAAATCTTTTAGATGAATCTGAAATAAATAAAATAGACGAAAACGGAGAACCTAAAATAGAATATGTAGAAAAATTATACAACGAGTATAATGATGGTAATTTTAGTGATTCTATAACATTTTCAACTCTTGGATACGAATCAAACTTGCAAAAAATGAAGTAGGTTATGCAAGATGAAGGAGAGGCGATAGATTCAGCTGTACAACAATCTATAAATACTTCTGTGAAAAATATTGCTATTAAGCCAGGGGAGTCTTTAATACATTTTTTCAAAAGAAAGAACGTTATTAAAGGTAAGCTCATTACTGATAAAGTAAACCAAATAATGTAGAAAAGACAACAAGTTTTAGCTTAGCATTATGGTTTAAAATAGGTAACAAAAGATGATGGTTCCATAGAATATTCTACTGATAGCAAAGATACAGATAAATAGATCCTTGTTAAGTTTGTGAACAGCCTTGGTGATAAGCGCGGAATGTATAGAGAAGCAGAACATACTTTGTACATCTCTCTTATAAATGCTGATCCGACAACTATGAATCACGAATTAGCTCACTATTATGTAAGAACATTCTGGTAGAGTAAGGAAGTATAGAAAGCTTTGTCTATATTTGATGATAAGAAACTTAGTTCTAGATAGCTTGAGGAAAGATTAGTGGAGGAGATAACATCACGCACAATGGCTGAAAACTTCTCTACAGAGCCACAAAAGCGATCTATAATACAATAGTTCTGGAACAGCTTTAAAAACCTCTTAAATAGCCTTATTTTGGGCAAAATGACCGAATCTAAGAAGAATGATATACTTGACTCTATAGCAGCTAACTTTTACTTGAACAAATAGCTAGAATAGGACTACAAGTCAATGGCTTTCTACGATAAGTATAATGGCGATATGTTTTAGTAGGGTGATATACCAAATGCTAATGACTTAAAGGTATACTAGACTATATCAACAGCCGTTAAGCGTAGATATTCAGCAGAGCGTGCTCAAAAGGCAAAAGATACTATAAAAATACAGGCTCTTAGAGCTAAAATAAAAGAATATCAAGAAGATATTGATTTAGGCTTCTTTGGAGAACGCGTAACAAGAAGCACAGATGAATAGCAAGAAAAAATAACATCTAATGTAGAATGGATTCTAGAATAGGCTAGACGAGAATTAAATGTGCTTGGAAGACATTTGTCAGATAACAGGGCAGGCGTAGAATAGATGACAGCAAAATAGTTATTCGATGCACTTACAAACGTTGTTGGATATTATGAATATATATTTAATAATAAGCAGTACGGAATATTCTAGTCTTTAGGAAAATATGGTAATAGTGGTATAACAGAATTTAAAAACGGTAGCACTTTGTATCAGGTTTTTCAAGAAGCAAAAAGAGATTTGGATTCTATACATGAAGAACTAAATACTTAGATAAAAGAATATTTAGGAAAACGATTGTATGATTTCGTGCAAGATAATGTAACAATTGGAGATAAAGATGTATTTTACCAGAATGTTATGCATTGGTTGTACAACGAAATAGACAATGGTTCATTAAATGCATTCGAAAAGTATGTCGGTATAGCTTCTAGTTCAAAATCTTAGTTAATTAGAATTGTTGATAATATGATTCAATCAGTAAAGAATGAGAAAAGAAGAAACGCTCTTACTGTTGGTCATGAATTTGTCAGCAAAATGAACAAGTTAGCTGGTCATTCTGTTTCTAATTATTAGGCTAGATTTTGTGAGACAGATTCTGATGGAAAAACTACCGGTTATTGGGTAAGACCAATAAACTACGGTCAGTATTATAAAGAGAAAAGACAATTCGTTATCAATCTTGCAAAAAAGCTCGGGTTGAATCCGGATCCAAAAACAGGTAGAGTTGATTTGTCTAACGTTGATACAAAAACAAAAAGAGATTTCTTAAACAGTATTGAAGACTGGGTTGGAGAACATGCACACAGAAGATATAAGGCTGAATATTATAAAAAGAAGAGAGAGTTTTTGTCAGATGACACAATAAGGACAATGGGCGCAATACAAAGACAAATAAATGTCCTGTTGTCTAAATAGTATGACGAAGATGGATACTTTATGCCTTATAGATTAGGAAAATCTGATAGAGATTTATTAGAAAGACTTTAGAGAGAAAAACAGTAGCTGTCTAACTTTTATGATAGAATAGAAGTGTCTTCCGGCGAAGTTAAAATAGTTCCTAAGACAGGCGACGCTTTACGTATGGCTGAAGAAATTCATGCGTGGTACAATTATATTAATGGAAAGATAAAATATAAACCTAATGTAGAAAAATACAATGCTGGATTAAAAAAGCTACAAGATTAGTTATAGAATGCAAGCTCTTCTTCAGAAAAGTTAAAGATACAAAAACGTATAAAAAGCTACGTATATTATAATAGCAAATTGTAGTATACAGAAGATTTCTAGAACCTTTTGAATGAATGTCATTCTGGTGAACAGGATAAGAGACTGGCTATACTGTAGGAGAGAAGAAGAAAACTGCTCATACCAGCTAAAGATGTCAATGATGCATTAGCTTCTCCAGACTTACAGAATTTGACTATTGAAGACTTAAAATAGATACAGTATCTTGATGAATAGATATCTAGAAGAAAGCTTATAATAGAAAATAATTATGAAACATTAAAGTCTAAAGAAGAGAGCGGCACACTAACTCCTGCAGAAAGAAAGTATCTTGATAAGTTAGAAAAGTCAAAGGAAGAACCATCTTGCGATTTTAATGATATAGCAGCAATGGATGATGTTAAGATTCGTGGAACAGAAACCAAAATGTACGATTGGTGGGAAAACAAGCTTAAAAACGAAGGTTGGAATCAGTAGTAGATTACTGATTTACTGTGGTACACAGATAGAAAAACTGGAGAATCTAGAGTATTAAGCTGCTTTTTTAGAATGGTCCCAAAAGTTGATGAAGATAGCGAGGATGAATTAACATTACCAAATGGTAAGAAAATAAAGGTGTTAAAAAGAGTTCCAGGCAACGCTTATTCTGAATTAGATGAGACTTCCGAGTTGGCTGATGAAGAGTACGATAAGACTTCAAATGAAACAATGCAGCCTAAAAAGAACGGTGTATATAATGGTAAGGCATTCTCATACGAAAATAAGCAGTATAACAAGCTTACAGAAGAGGAAAAAGATTTCTTAAATAACTACATTATTAAGAAATTGATGTGGGGTTCTAATGAAAAAATAGCAGGTAAAGTATCAGCTAAATCATACAGAATGCCACAAATACATGGAAATTCTGTAGAAATGATGTGGGGTAGAGGATTCGGACCACTTGGTATAGCAAAGTCAATAGGATATGCTGCTGGACAATTTTCTTAGATAAACGAAACTGATACAGAATTCGATATGTCTATGTCTGACGACTTAGCAATGAGACCAGACGGAACAAAGGTTGGTGTTATTCCTATTAGATATGTAAAGACGCTTGATGATCCAGAACATATTTCTACGGATATTATAGGATCTGTGATGTCTTACTGGATGATGGCAGAAAATTTTAGACTCGTGTCATAGTTAACACCAGATTTGGAATTGATTCACGATTCTGTAAATAACGGCACAACTACAGATGCAGCAAAAGTTATTAGAGAAATGATAGATACATATATGTATGACAAACATACAAAGTTAAATGAAAACTCTAATAAGAAAATGTCTAAATCTGCACAGAGATTAATAAAATCTGCTGATACAATTAGAAAGAATACATCCAGAACGCTTTTGTCTCACAACTACTTTACTATTATGAAGGGATTCCTTGATGCTAGTAAGACAGTTGGAATTGAAGCTCTTACAGGTAAGTATATAACAGCTAAGGATATGGCTTATGCTCATAGCTACATAGCTAGATCTTTGGGAACTATTGCTGCAGGTATTGGAAAACCAAACGTTCATGGTTGGCTAGCAGCAGCAATGCAGTATAATGGTTGCACGAAGAGTATAGACGAATCGTTTAGTCATACACAAAATACTTGGGCTACGAAGTTTCTTAGAGATAATCTGTTAATGGGCGGTTATACAGTAACTGACTTTATTGTTACAGGTATGATATGTGCTTCAGTATATCATCATTTTAGGCTAGTACATGTCCCAATAGTAGAAAAGGTAGACAAATCAAAAATCCTATATAATGCAGAGTATAAAGTTACTGGATGGGAGGATAGATTTGTAAACCAAGAAGAAGCTATGGATTTGTATTATAAAGCCGGACTTGGTGATTAGGCTGGTATGAAAAACTATGAAAATGCAAAAATAACTTTGCATGATGCTTATATTGAGGAGAATAGCAATTTCGTAATTCGTGATGAATTTAAAGATAAAGTTAGCAAGCGTCTTGAAGATATAGTGTCTAACACTATAAAAGAAAGATCAGCCGTAGCAAATGGTATGATGCCAGAGAATGGAAGGCACTCTGTAGCGTATACTAATCCGTTCGCAAGATGGATAATGGTAATGCGTGGATATCTCCCTACTCTTGGATTTGATAGATTTAAAGCTGGTAGCGACTTCTCTGAATATAAGTCAGATAAATATAACCCTACTTCTTTTAATGCTATAAAATACAAAAGAAATAATGGAGAGATATCTAATGAAGAGTTTGAGAGAGCTAGAGAGTACTACGAAAGATATGATGGTTAGTTCAATTTTAACACCGCTACAGTTGATAGAGGTCAAGTAAGGGCTACTATAACAGCATTAAGAAAGACAATAAATAATGCGCTTTAGTTAGCAAAACATCTTATTACATTTGATTTTGATGCTATTAAAAACAATAAAGGTAGAAGAAGTAAAACTTATAACGAAAAGAAAATGCTATTAAAGTCCGCATTAGAAATAGGCTTTATTGCGGCTATGGGTATATTGTCGGTATTTACTGCATAGATGATATAGGATCTTGATGATGACGATGATGGTACTGTACAGTATGCAACATATGCAATAGCGTTATTAAATCAGGGATTATTAACAGAGTCTTCTACAGCATGGGTTCCAAACACCGTATTAGACTTGTTTACATCTCCTACTACGGTTTACGCATATTTGTAGAGATACGCATATTTTGGAAATATTGTAGGATAGTTAGCATATTTGGGTTTGACTACTATATCTGATGAAGATGATGCTTCTTACTATGAAGATGTTCTTGGTAAGAATTCGTCTTATGCTGGTCGAACAAAATTGGAGAAGGATCTTATTAAATTGTCTCCTTTATTCGGAATACCTGGAAGCAATCTTTACGAAAATTTTACTGTATCTGGACTAAAAGGTAAGTATAAATTTTATAGTCAAAGCGTTGCGCCTAACTCAACTCTGTATAAAATAAATAAATCCTTTAGTGGAGGTGATAAGAAATCATCAAAATCTAATTCAAACCCTTGGCTTAATGAAGATTACGAACCGTCTTTTGGCGGAGGTTCTTCTTATGATCCTTCTGACAGATTTGACGAATAATCGTATAATTGATGTCGTAACGTTTTAAACAAAACAAAAAAAATAAAAGCTCAAGTCTCAATTAAGAGGCCTGAGCTTTTTTCATTCTCAAAGTATACGTCGTCTAGTGTGACGTAATTATCGTTAAGAGGAAGATTACTCTCTTCGCAACTTATTTTATTATATTTGTCACATATGAAACGATTAATATAATTATCTGTACAACGCCAGAATTTGTTTATTTTGTCACGTTCTTTTGTTGTAAGATTTACAATACCATCCATAATGTCCAGATATTTTTTTGGAATTACTTTTAGTATATATACAGTAAAAGGTTTGTCTTTAATATATATGGTGTCTGATCCATAATATGTTGACAAACCTTTTATTTTTCTATCTGTATACCATCGTTCATCTGTATGACACAAATTGCTATATACAAGAAAGATGTGGGAATCTAAGTATGGCTTATCAATATTACTTGTATAAGCATCATAGAATCCAACATCTTCTGATATATCTTCAAGCATTATATTTTCTCCTAACAACGGGATTAATACTTTGCACTGTTTACTCATAGGTTTAAAGTTTCACTACCGTCTCCAGTATAGTAATCATAGCTATGGTCCCATTTATCTGTTCCCAAATGCCATAAATACACTCTCATGAAATTACTTATTGCCGTTTCTCTAGAACTAACTTGAGATGTACCTAATCTGAAAACTCTTATTTCATTACTGCCAGTTGTATCAATAGCAATAATATAAAATTCGAATCTCCATTTATCAAATTCATTAGTTATTCCTAGCACATTTGCAAGATACCAATATACAGCATCCTTATAAAAGCACAATTGTCTACAGTAGTCAAATTCTTTCATACTGTCTTCAAAATGCCATAATTTAGCTGTAGTTTTAATGTCCATAATTGTACACGTTCTTGTGTCAAAGTTAAATGTACAACTATCAAGCAATGATTTACATGCAACAGGAGTAAGTGCTCCATGATTCAATTCGTCTTCAGCCCAATAGTCCCAGTTTATCTGGAACTCATGGTATACGTGTATACTTCCATGATCACTAGCTCTTCGTATTAATTGTCTTGCTAGCTTATGATCTCCAACATTATGTTGAATCTTCATAAGCTGGTCTAAATCATACTGAGATATAAGTATTTTCTTAGACTTAATAGCTTCGATATAATCCTTATACTCTACGCTTATTTTAAGCGCTTCTGAGAGGATTTTATCTTCACTCTTTCCAACTATACTATAAGACTTGCGATAGGCTTCTGAGAGCTGTTTATTTAGCTCTATTTCAACGGTATTTATTAAGTTTTCACAGAACTTTTGTGCTTGCGCACTTTTAGGCTTGTCACCATCGAACAGAACGTAATCATTCCAGAACTGATCTGGCTGAAGCAGGAACTCATGTATCATGGTTCCTTTACGTAACTGTGGCAAATCTAAGCCTTTCTCTTTACCATCCAGCATATTACGAAAATAGGCCGGCCCTTTATTCAAGAACCAGCCTATCGCACTATTGCTAATGCGTGTATTATCTTCGTAGTATGGAATGTCGTATTCAGGTATTTTGTACTTTGGTGTAATCATTAGCATCCTGGACAACAATAATCACAACAGAAATCATCTGAAGCTAATTTGTTCTTAACATTCTTATGATTGTTCTCTTTACAAGAACGAGCATGAGGTTTTATAGTACCTTTTGAAGAAAGGTTCATATCCTCAAACAATTCTTCGAATGTCGTAGTAGGATAATTGTTAGCTTCCTTTACGAAAGAAACAATGTTATCAAAACTACATACCTCGAAGTTATCCTTAATAAAGTCTGTTAAAGATTTAACTTCCTTCTTGTCATTAAGTTTGTCATTCAATACCTCCATTATAAGAGATGGAGACATTTCTTCAAACTCACGCCAATAGCGAATACGAGAACAACGATCTATTAGATACTCTGATATCTCACTGTCATCATTACAGGTAAACAAAATCATATGCTTACCCTTAGTATCAGAACCATCCAATACCTGTAATAAGAAAGAATCATCGTAATCTGCAAGAACTTTGTCAAGCTCATCAAACAAGAAGCAAACACTTGTGTCACCGAGCATCTCTACAATATTTCGAAGGATATGTGGACGTATGTTTTTGTCTATGTTCACAATTGGAAGACCGCTCTTATTGGCAATCATCTTAGCCATTACAGTCTTTCCTGATCCTTTTAATCCTGCAAGCATTACACCAGTAAATCCGCTCTCAGACAGGTTATAACTATTAACAACCTTGTCTATGAAACGTTCATCACGCGATGTACAATATACCTTAGAAGGCAAAGGTAACTTACCAGACTCTTGTAGTGATACTGTGTCAGTATAACGGTCTACAATAATATTGTAAACTGTTCCTGGAATCAAATCATACTCAAGACCATCTGTGTTAAACTTAAAGTTTATATTATTACCTACTTTCAAAAATTTCTTTTCCATATTTACTGATATTATAATACTCAAATATTGGTTTTTATCTCTTCTATCATCTCGTCTACCTGTTCATGGTTACGTACGAGATAACACTTCATTTTACTTCGATGTCGCTTAAGATAATGCTTAAACAATTTCCATCTAAGAGGGAATGAATCTCCCATAAGGCCTTTACATTCTACTACAAATCCATTTCCAATGAAGTCAGGTAGATATGTTAGAGGCCTTATTTTTTCACCCAAATACTCGAATTTATCCAGTAATACGAAATGCTTTGGCTCATATTTAACTGGTATTCCAGCTTTCATAAAAGCTTCATAAGTATAGCATTCGAGTTTACTCCTAAAATGGAGACCATACTTATCGACTTTTGTCGCATTCCGTACTCTGCCTTTGGATTTCTTTTTAGATTTCTTGCCTATCATAATTAAAATTCTTTCCCCTTATCTTGGATACAGAAGTTTTATTAAAATAGACAATTTCGCCATCAGTTACTTTTTGTTCGCCTCCAGGATGAACGCATACGCATATACATCCATCATCGCTATAACTATCCCAGATAGTCATCTGTAATTTATTTGGAAGATAAATACGCATAAATCCACCTTTGTCGAGACGAATTTTCTTAGTCAGCTTCTTTGTAAGCCATTTATGCAATAGAGGAGACATTACTGCACCTCCCAGCACACCTAATAGGCATCCTATTACTACATCAATCATATTTCTGTAACGTTTTTGTTAACCAGTCTTTCATGGTGCTAAATCCGTTGTCACGAACAGCATCTGATAGATCTTTGGCTTTAAATTTCTTATTAATGAAAAAAGCATCTATTTTGTATTGTTTACTATATTGTCTAGCTTTAAGCATACCGGTTTGATCTCTATCATACAGTATAACTATATGCTTCCATTTGGAACGTAGAGACCTAAGTATGTCTTCTGGTATAAACACAGTTTCACTAGCAGCAGCTATTGCATTAAAACCCATCTCGTAGCAACACATCACATCTTTCAATGATTTTGTTATTATGAGTAGGTCGCCTCCTTCCTTAGGCAATTCGGATAATCCCTGTACGTGCCGATTCGTCAGATTGGTACGCCATTTAGTAAACTTGGAAGCAAGTGGACGATAAATCTTAAACTTATCATACACTTTATATGCATACATAGGACTATTCTCTTTGTAGATACTTCGGACGATACTATTACAAAGAAAGTATTTAATGCTAAACACATTGAACTTTTTTAGGGTATCAATATGTATTCCAAACTGTTTCCAGTATTGTTTGTCTACATTAGTAAACGGCTGTCGAACTATTCCGATATCAGTATCTCCTTTCGGCTTATCGTACGTATTTGTCCTTACGGTTGTATTAGGATTTATTCTGCGTACGATTCTCAATAATTCTCGTTCAAGCTCTTCTCTAGTCGTTATACCTTTGTATTCTTTTAGAAACTTCAGAGAGTTTCCGCATTCTCCAGTTCCAAGGTCTTTCCATAATAGCCCCCCAGTTTTGGAATGAAATATTCCAAATGAAGGGTTTTTATCTCCGGACCTTAAAGGACTATTCATAAGTTTTCCAACTTTAAATTGTCCTAAACAATACGTATAGATGTCTAAATCATTCACTTTGTCCAAGATGTCTCTCAAGGACATAGTAATTGCTGTTCTAGTACTATACATAACTTATAAGTTAGTGCTTGTAAAAGGAATCGAACCTTTAAACCGAAGCTTTCGTTAAAACTCATTAGTCGACTTCATGAGTTAATGCATACGCACCTACTAACAACCCAGCTTACCAATACTGTGTATACAAGCAAATTGAGCAGTTTAATGACATGCTCAGGTCTACGTTGACGGACGTATAGCAGTTTACGGAGATGCTAAGCTCGGACTTTAGGTTATTCAAACCCGCACTTACGTAGCGTACACGCGTATGAAATTTGATGCCAGGTAAACTATGCATCATAGATAATATCTGCCTTCACATGCGGACAGAGCTATTACTTTCACAAGCTGTAGCTCTTCTTATCATCAGAAATGTTGTGGCTCTGTAGGGATTCGAACCCTACTGGACTTTTGTTTATATAACAAAACATGATTAAAACGTCGATTTAGATAGTTTTCGCATTCGTCCATGCTTGTGTCTCACGACACCCTGCGAGCCTTATTGGAGGCATTTCACCTCCAAAGGGTAACTGAATTACCTAGCTCCACCAATACCCTTTCATGGCAGTATTACCTCCCTGGGTATAACCACTTGTTGTATAGTTTGGCACTCCTGCTATGTAGGCAATATAAAAACCACCTACCGGATTTCATACAATCAAGTAGTATTTCTATTTCTTCAGGCGTAAATTCCTTAAAAGGGAAGATCTGATGCGCCTGCTGCATCCGCAGTTTCCGGAGTAACGGTTGGTGGCACGTTAAGCGGATCGTTGCTCTCCTTATCGGCAACAACTGGTCGCTCCATAAGATCGTTCTTAAAGAGCTTAATCTGCGAATCTGTATTAGACATGTCTTCAACGAAGATTCCGAGCTTACTTACTTGAGTATAGCCCTTCTTGTCATAGATAACCTTCAAACGGAGCTTTTTCTTAATAGCAATCATAGGATCAAGCATCTGCTTTGTCCAGTCAATCATCTCCTTGAATGTAGAAAGCTCTGCATCTGGTCTCTGTGGGTAGAAACAATCAAGAATCTGACAAACTCGTCCAAACTGAGCGTTATCACGCTTCTGCAAATCTTCATCTGTCTTAATATACATTCCCTTTGTATTCTTCCACTCTGTCATAGTAGCTGTCTGACCATTCTCATTCTCAAATACGATCTCGAGGAAATTGAGACCCTGAGGAGACTTGTTACAGTTTACCTCTTTAAGAGTGACATTCTGGTTGATGCCTACTGGCATATAACTACTATTACTAAATTCTTCGTTGCTAATTGCGGCTGTCTTTGTACTAAACATAATTTCTATTATTTTAATATACGTAATGCTAACATATCCAGTTTATTCTCAGCATAGTATGCTGCTGATCGAATAGACCGGTATATCAATTTATTTAAATATTCTATCCCAATGTGTTGTAAGTGTCCCATCTTCATTACCTTCTGCAATAATAATATCCTTTCCGGCTATGTGTCTTCCACGAGCCTCCATGATGGTATCAGATGTACCACCTTTAAAGGATATATGAGTTTCATTTCCTTTGCGATATACATAACCAACCGCATCGGCTAATCCACACACGATTTTACTCAGCTTACCAACTAAGTCGAGCTCTTTTGCAGAAACTTCAACACCATCTTTTTCAGTTACGGTGTCTTTAACGTGACCTACAAGAATAAATTCGTCACACAAATCTCGGAACATATCAACTACCTTCTTTACTGCGTCTCTAAGATACTTATAGCCGGCACCATTAGGCAAGGTTGTCACATCTGTACCATCCCATTTCTTACCCATTGGAGTTTGGCGATAGAGTGTACAAGCATAGCTCATACAAATATCCTCAAGTCGTGTAGCATTGTCGATAGTGATATGCTTATAGAAATTATGACCTACTTCTTTATTCTTGGCACGAATGGCACTTGCTGCTTCTCCTAAATCATTGATCGTACGACACTGGATGGCCATCGCATCAACGAAGACAGAGCCTCCCTCAAGGTCTATGATAAGGTTATTATCCAGCTGTGCAAGACAAGATGTCTTACCAGCCTTTGGAAGACCATAGAGTATAAGATATCTAGGATTTTCAGAAACTGCAGGAATTTTACTAGTAGGTAATGTTAAACTCATGATACAATGATACTAAAAGTTTTAATTAAAGCTTAATGTTAATATTAATGATTGTCTTCTTAATCTCTGGACTAAGTGAAGAGATGAAGTTGTAATCACTAAAATCAGAGTAACTATAAATGTCGGTACCAATCTGAATCTCATCATTGTAGAAAATGATAGGAAGACCATTCTCAAGACGGTAAATCTTACCTAGCTTAATACCCTTCATAGTACTCTTCTTCTTGCCATAGTTAGCAAGAATATCACAAGCCTTTGCGAACAAAGTGTCGCCCTTCAGAGGCTTGTAGATATAAGTATGATCCAACTCGTTGAACATGGCATCAATCAGATCGTCGTCCTCCTTTTTTGTGTTAAACAAATAAGAGTTGTTCTTCTTTACAGTAGAAAGAATAATATCATCGAGAATCTGAGAATAAATGTTACCATTGTTAGTGTTCTTAATGTTGTTGTCAGTAAACTTAATATCGTATGTTGTCATAATTCAGCCTAAATTTTAATTGCTTAACTTTCTATCAAGTTGTTATACGCTAAGTCATTCTGGAATTCAAGTATGCAGGGCTTTCCTGCGTCTCGATTCTTCAAAATGTGTAAATACACCTTGTTCTGAGTAGGTAAATGGCTCGGCCCATATTCTTGTATTCCAAGAATTTCAGGCCTATGAATGACTATAACATAATCGCTAGCTTGAAATAAAGCGTCAGCAGATGAAATGTCGCTTCTCATAGGATAATGCGACAAAGGATTGTTTATTCTTTCTGGTGATTCAATATTTCTATTCATCTGTGCTAGTTGTATCACTGATGTCATAGGGTACTTTTTTGCACTTATGAAAACCCTTTCGAGTTCTTGCATGGTTTCTATAACGCTGCCTATTGGCTTCGTCAATAGAGCATGGTCGTACATTATCACAAAATGTTTATCGGTACTCTTTATGTATGTATTATAGAAATACTTAATAATATCTTCTGCTTCCTTGGGAGTTGTAGGGTTATCTACAAACCATATAGGATACTCCTTTAGTTGATTAGATACTGAGATGACTTTTCTGAAGGTATCGTCATCTAGGTCCGTTTCCGAACTATACAAAGTCGAAGTCGTTTTCCTAAGCTTACTAGAAAGTGTTCTTCCAACTTGCCTAAATCCAACCATCTCTAACGAGAAAATCAGAATTACTATTTCTTCATCAGGATTCAAATCAACAATATCAGTTGAGATCTCATTTGCGAATGAGCTCTTACCACTTCCTGAAATACCAGCTATGGTATAAACGGTATTAGGTTCAATACCTCCCATACATTGCTTATTAAACTTAGCCCATCTAGTCTTTAGAGATGTTATAGAGTGATCTCTACGACCAGATATATAGTTTATAGCTTCTTGGGCTACAACTGACATTGGTCTTATAAGATTAGATAAGTTCTGTTCCATAAGTCGATTCCTCAATTTTAGAGTTGTCTTGCATTTCTTCCTCAGATTCTTCCCATTGATGGTCTACGAGCCATCTCCACATCGTCTTCATATAACTTAGTTTACCCTCGTTAGTCTTTTTCTTCATTTCGAAGTCAAGACACTGAATAAGATGTTGAGCCATAGCTTCGCTTTGACCCACATAAACATTAAATAAATGTCTACACTTGTTAACGTTGGCTCTCAGATAGTTTTTGGTGCCATCTGGTCGTAGAACGTATATTGGGTACATTTCATAGAACAGATCGAAATAGTCCTGTTTTGGGCGGACTACATCCTTAAGCGTATCTGTTGCATGATATGTAATTGACTTACCTCTCTCTATCGAGGTAATAAGTCCCTGAGAAATTAAGTTTGATATTTCTTCGTCGCTAACTAGGCTGACAATTTTGCGGACGTCTTGATTGTAAGTTTTTTGATTCTTATCCAATACCAAACTTAGGAATATTAATTGATTTGAATTCAATCCTGGAATGTCCAGGAGTTTTGTGTTTAGTTCAATAATCATCTTATATACGTTGATAAACGATTAATCATCGAATATTGTCAACTGGCGATTAACAAACTCACTAGCTATCTTTTTTGCTTTGCTAATGTAGTACTGGTAATCCAGATGACGTTTCTCTATTGGTGTGGCATCTATCTTATTAAGAAGCCGGACTCCATATTCTGTTATTTTTGTTTCAGAACGACTTTCGTACATTTTGTCCTTAATTCTTATAAGATAGTAGCCACTGCTCGATGCGTAGTACCTATTAATACGTTGAATGAGGTTTCCTCCATACTCAACTTTTGATTCCTTATTTACGCTTTGTGACATTAAGAAATCACGGATATCTCTATCCTTCTTAATAAACTTGTCTATCGGTTCATTGTTCAAAAAATAGTTTATCACAGCTTTGGAGATAACAACTGGTGTCATGCTGTTGTTAAGACCAATTTCTGTGATAAACTTGCCTTTCTTTTCTATCAGTCTTGGATCTCCAGATTGGGAATATCCTTTGCGAACACCAAAGTAATTGTTCACGTCGTACTGATAAAACGACTCGTAATCATCGGATTCGAATGTTAACTGGGTTAATTGCTCAACTTCCTTAATTGCATCGGCTATTGCGAAGCGGGCGGATTTGTCGGCAATGTAGACGACACCATCTGTATTGACTTGTACAATCTTACAATTCAACGCTAGAAGCTTGTCCACCAACATAAGTAGTATAAGTTGCCCATTTATACGTATCTTATATACGTTAAGTGGATCATAAGCCCAGCTACTTTCTTGTTGCATCTTTCCTGTAAGAGCATTAAGAGCCTGTTTAAATGCCTTAGACTTTAATAACTCTCCATTACGTTTGGCAGCCAAGCGCTCCTTGTATAGAGCGCTGTACACATTCCAAAAATCTTCTCCTAAGTGAGCAGGAAGCCAATGGTTTATAATGGCTAACGAAGGATACATAGACGTAACGTCGGAGTGTCCTATAAACTGTTCAGCTGTAGGTTTGTAGACTCTAGGTTCGTTGATGGTGTGTATACCACCTTCACCTATAGAGTAGCAAATGTTTGAGAGAACAAACTTCTTCTCATAGTTTTCTTGTTTCTTATCAGACTTACTTGCGTTACAAGTAGCATTCTTTACATCCAATAAGACTTCTTTCAACTTTGGATTAGAATATTGTATAAATGGGAGTATGATATCACCTAGACGAATGTTTCCGACTTTTCGAGCACGAGTTTTTAGCTCGTCTTTTGTTGTGTTGGTAATGTCTAAAGTCTTTCGCAAGAGTACTTCTTCTCCAAATCGTACACCACTCATCGACAGTGCATCAAACCCCCATTCTTTTTCCACTTCAAGACGTAGTTCTACATCTTCTTTTACTTTGTTAAGCAAAGTCTCAGTAGCTTCTACGTCGTTCACATTATACTCTATCATAGCGTCAATATCACATTCTGGGATCTGCAGATCAAAGCTTCCTTCATACTCTTGTACATTTGGCATATGTAAGAGTATTTCTATTTCTTTTAAGCTTTTCTGCTGTTTGGCGCTATAGAGCATCAACATAAGATCAAATGAATAGAAGTAGTTTGAATACTTGTACACTTTAATCTTATCAATATTTCCTGTTTTTTCCGAACTTATTATTTCTTTACTAAGATAGTAGAGAGAACTACAAATTCTCGAGTATCCTAGTCGCTTCATTCTACTGCAGAAATGTATAATGTAACTTATGATTATGTCATCATAATGCTTATTGTTGTAGCCACACATTATATGATCAGTTCTGTTGGTGTAGAAGAAGTCAACTAGTTCTTCTAGTTGATTTTTACGACAGGATATCTCGAATTTATATAGTTTATGACTCTCTGAATCTTTACAAGTACAATGAAAACAGTTTGGAAAAACTTCTATATCATATAGAACTACTGGTCTTTCCTTTACTATCATAGTTCCCTAGTGAGGGTTTGCACCTCGCAGTCATATCCTTTCGGAGCACACTAGGGTGACCAGTGGTGTCCTGGTCGGTTTTGAAGAAGTTACGCCTTAAGCTGCCATCCGCATCTTATTTGCGCCTGGTAACAGGAGTCGTCCCGTCTTCTTGCGATGGTCTTTAAGGTTTGTACAAACAAGATTACTGCGCTTTGCTTTTACCTTGTTTGTCTCCTTACGAGCCATCTTCATGACTTTACTGTGTTCCGGAAGTTTGTTTACACCTCCATACTTAACAGTCTCGCCATTGTCTTTTATCTGAGCAACTTCCTGCTCAGTAAACTTGTCGTCCGAATGTTGGAATCGTCCTACAAGTTGTAATTTGTCATATTTAGCGACAACTAAGTCTCTAATATGTTCTTCTGCAGCATTCTTTTCTGCTTCCCAAACTGGGAACTGCTGCGCGTAGAACAAGTCGTCTTTCTTAACCGGACACGTGTGCTTTCGCTCCCATTTCTGCAACTTGTGTTGAACATACCCTTCCATGAGCTCGGTATGGTTAAGCTTCGTAACCTTTCTGCTAGATTCAATTTTGATCGAATCACGCTTGAGCAATATGTACCAAGGCCTCTTACGTTTAAGACCATGAATGCCATGTTCTTTACAGAACTTAGAAGTAGTTCCATGAGACTTGTTAAAGTCCTTGAGCCATTTCTCTTTGATGTCACGATATTTTTCAACACAATCGTCCAAATATTGATTATTCTGGGTATTCATAACGTTGTCTCCTATGATTAAGCTGCTTGTTTAGCTGATTTTTGTTTAATTTCTTTAACCTGTGTAGGCTTTTTGTTTACGGCTTTAACCTTAACTTTGAGCCCACGACGAAGCTTACGTCCTTCGGCCTTAGAGCCGTTACGGAAGTTATACGTGTTCTTTTCAAGTGTCTCCTTAGCCTTCTTCTTAGCTCTACGGAGATTATAGAAGTTCACACTAGCGTTCTTTGAGCACTCGATAGTATGAGGATCACCTCCCTTCTTATGCTTGTTGTGATTGCTTGACATATCTATGCCAGCCTCCTCGAATGGAGACTTATCATCAGAACGATACTGATAGAATGTAGCATTACCTACAAGATCACGCAGTTTTGCTACCACACTTGCTGGCACATTCTTAAAGAATGCTGTAGAGTTAGTAATACATGCAGACTTAATGCCGCAATCCTTTGCCAATTTCTCGAGCTCCTTCTTCTTTTTCAGAATAGAATCACATACAACTGTAATATTGTATACAGTGGCGTTGTCCCACTGCTTCTTTGCGATGTCTATCACCTTCTGGGTGTCTACATCATTGAGATGCATACGCTTGCACCGACGGGTAACTGATGCGATATGACGAGCCATAGCGACATTACGACGCTCTTCCTGCTTCTTCAAACGGTCCTCCAGAGTGATTTTAACAGGCTCTGAAGCCTTTTTCTTCTTGGAGTCTATCAGTTTATCCATGATGCTCTTTTTGCGCGCCTTACGTGCCTCTATGCGAGCTTTAGGGGCAGCATATTTAGCCTTCTTGTGAGCTTTCTTTTTAGCCTTCTTCTTTGCCTTGGCATCGTCTTTTGCTGCAGCAATTTCTGCATTCTTTATAGCAGCCTTAGACTCTTCCTTCTTAGCTGCCTCAGCCTTAACTGGTGTAGTTCCTATCTTAGCCTGAACCTTCTTGAGGTTCTTCTTGTTATTCTTCTTGTTATTCTTCTTTGACATAATTTTGATAATTTAATGTGTTAATAATGTTATTTTTAAGGCAAGGGATTCCTTATTGTGGTTCGTGTAAGCCTCGATCTTACTCCTTTCGGCGACCCTATATTTGTCTCGAACCTATAGTATTTAAACTGTCAGATCCATCTCGAACTTATCTGCAATAGTATCTTTAATCTCAATAGAAGTCTCATTGTTAAATTTCTCGAGATTAGCGTCAAACTTATTTGCTAGTAGTTGCTGATCATGGATAAGCTGAGCAATCTTAGCTGATGAGAATATCTCACGCTTAGGCATAGCCTTCAATCCCTTCTTTGCCTTAGTTGATGGATCAAGTGTCTTGATCATCTTAAGTTGTGCTATTGCCTCCTTTGCCTCGCATGCTGCGAAAATACTATAGTTATTTGTCTTCTTAAAATCCTCGTAAGAGAATGTAGTTGTACCTGTATTAAGAGCTACCAAAATACCCTTAATCATAATACGCTTCTCACTAAGCTGTATAATCTGGTTATACAAGCTCTTGAGATCTAAGCCAGAACCCTGCTTTGCTGTAATTGCCTTTTTAGACATGAGGTTCTCTGCTCGAATAATTCGCCAATACTTATTGATAGTAATATCAATATTCTTACGAATTGTGATGATGTTTGCTGAGTTCAATTTAATTGATTTCTTATTCATATAGTTTGATTAAAATTAAACAATTTACTTGAATCAGCCATTTACCTAGTTCCTATATTACATATAACTGTAATAAAGAATAAAAGACATCCATTGGCAATCCTGCCCCGCAGGGCGGATTACCTATTCTCCGCAGAGAACGTTTAAGGATGCCTTTTAATATAAACTAATAATATTGTCTTTGCATTTCGTTGTAAACAATAACGATAATACCATGCATGAATGTGTACTCTTCTGCGCACAGTTCGTACACCATTCCCGCAGGAATGTTTCTGTTTATGGCATTACTCGTTTAGCGTTTACAATTCCGTACTCCAACTCAATCATTGGTTTACCTATGCAGTCTTTAACCTGCAAAACTTCTTTACGTCCGTTGATATTGATAACAATTTTCTCAGGAAACTCTTGCTGAGCGTTAAGCCTTGGCCCTGACACCCGGGACCCCGCAGGGTCCGCTCCTACGCCATCAGCAATACTAGAATTCTGACATACTTTTGTCGCAACATCATACAGTCGTTCTACGACCCAGTTAAAGTTTTTGTCTTTAACTCCTTTCATCACAATTTCTTGTGATAGTCCTTCCATAATGGCCTTTTGGTTAAGCCCTGTGGAAAGACTCACTAGTGCATCCCATACCTTGAGAGCGAAACTCTCAAATGGTAAGTTTTGCTCGCAGCCGATTATCTTGTTCCAAAAGCGGAACCTGGTTAAACCGAGAGTAATACTACCATCATCGTTAATGGTATAGATTTTGTACTTCTCCGTATGGTCCAACTTTTCATAAACGGCTGCCTTAATCTTCGGTTCGGAGAGCATTACTGCAATAAGCTTAACGCTCTTCTCAGTTAAAACAGCCTCCATGAATCTTACGCGATCTTATCAGCTGGTTTTGATTCTGTCTTCTGACGCTCATAATCAGCAACGATCTTCTCATTTGCTGAAATGGCAGACACACACTGTGCCTTAGCCTTCTGCAACTGTTCGATCATTGCATCAAGACGAGCAATCTCGCCACGGTTGAGGTCGTTAAGGATGCCACTCAAATCCTTAGGATCTGAGAACACAGCCTTAGAGTTCTTGTCCTTAAGAGCGTTCTGGACAGCCTCTTCAGTGGTCTCACCAAACTTGGTGCTGTTCTCACCGAGAGGAATATCAATTTGATTGTCGGTTCCCTCATTGAGACGGCAAACGACATCACCGATTGCATTCTGTTTTGTTGCCATTGACTCAATCGTGATATAGCCGATCGAGAAACGACGAGGCGAACGATTGAGTACAAGATTTATATTTGAGCTTTGCTTAGCCTGCTCCAAAACCTTGTCATGGTCTGGGTTAAACAAACGGGTCTGAGGAGTAAATACGTCCTGACCAAACATTTTTGCACCAAGCATGCTCAGTGGGGTACGATTTGACTTAATAGTTGTTTCCACGATGTTTACATTAATTTCTGACATAATCATATCCTTTTTGATATCGTTATTGATTAACTAACGATATGATTGAAAAATATGGTGTATTTTGGCTACACCTTTGCCGTTGTTTATTGAATAAAGCAACGCTGATACGAAGATACTCGGTTACTATTTTGCTTACTTAGTTTCTAAAGGAAGTTCTACTATTGTAGACGCTTTTATGTAGACTTAGCTGCACTCTTCCTATTACAACAATAGGGTAATAGGCTTGCAGCGGGAATTGCATACGTATGATGCAATTAGCATTTACTGGTTTATCCAGGCCCATCGTCTAAAGCTTTGAATGCTTCCTTTGCATAATCAAATGCTGAACTGTTTTCTGCTATTTTGTTCACGTTTTTTCTAACTTAATTATTCTAATCTTCGTTGGTGAAATTTTGCAGAGCAACTAACACTCATAGAATCTTAGAATTCCTATAACCCACGAAAATATGTAGAATCTCGGTTGTATTTCCCTTACTATACTTACAAGATATTCCTACACGATTGTTATTAAAGCAGATGATCTCTACTGCTAACTTAGAAGCGACTGTCAGCTAGGTCTCCTTACTGCGGTACTCGGCTTATGGCATGTACCCAGCGGTTGGTTATCGGAATGTCTCAGGATCAAACCCATCACAGACTTTACGGCTTTTTGCATCTTTGCTGATGTTTGCAATTTTTCTGTACCGGTATTACTACCTCCTATTTATAGTGCACGAATATTGGGAATTCAACCCATACATTTCATCTTGTCACCCACTTATAACGTAATATACATGTATAGAGACAGTATACACATATAATATACACAGTCGTTTTACAACATAGATATAAGCTGCCCATCAATTTCCTGTATTGCTTCGAACCTTTATGTTTACATATACTGTTGCGCAGTATATTTTAGCATGGTTGGCATATCGGTTGGCACCCGATTTCTTCACCTCAAGCCCTTACTTACAACGTAAGATTCACTCTATGAAGGGACATCAATTTTTGTTAAACATGTTATCTTTTAAACTTTCTAGGTTTTCATAGCTTATATCTCTTGCATACAACATACGCATACATAATATACCAGCTTACTACTCTGTAGAGACTATATAATATTGTATATCATAGTGCAAATAAACTATTAGTCTAGATCGTTTTGGATGAAAGTGGAGGTCAAATGGTCCTGGATGGACATATCTCGAATCAACTTTCTACCTACTTTGCTATTTCTTATTCTAGGATAGCTCTCCATCAATTTTCTTTGACTGTAACGGAGTCATCGATCATAGTCTCATGAACGATTTAATTTTCATGGAAATTGGTTGTAAGTTCGGATTGCCTAACATCCTAATAATACAACTGGAATAGATTTTCACCGCGATCTTCACCCGCGTACGATACTCCCGTAGAGCTTCGATTAAGGGGCTGCCCAACCCTTGCGCTTGTTTTACTTTTATATACCGCATAAACAAGAAAAGCCTGGCGGTCACAATCAGACACTTCTACCCCATCCCTGGCACCCCTTCAACGGAGTTGTACTGAATCGAACAGTAAGGTTTTGGTATAGTCAGCAAACTCATTTAGTTTACTCTGTGTGGTATTACTCCCACAGTATTGATGCAGTTTTTCGGCCTTTATACTAGCTTTGGACACTAGAAACACTACCTACGGCTTAATAATACTTCTATATTGTTTGGGATATCCTCGGTTCTTCCAGCACCATGCACCATACCATGTATGCAATTCTGTTCACCTACTGGGGACCAATATAGTTCATCTCGTGTAACGTTTGTATATGCTTAGTATTATCACATATAATTACGATACGGTTCATTATGCCCTTCTTGGGACTTATGCGTTTTTAGATTATACAGCTTCATCCAGCTTGTCTCCAGACGGTTCTCACAAGTCCAGCTGTATAATCTATAGGAGCTGATACAACGCTTCTCCTACTTATATCAAACTGTTTCAATGTTTGATACATTTCATCCTACCTTTTGAGTGATCTCGCCCTGCGAGACAGGGTTAACATATTCTCGGATCAAGTTTAATTTATTGAGTTTTTCTTCTAGCTCCTTCGCGGGGGATGTTCCAGAATAGTACGTAGACTAATGGGATCTACTATATGTACTTACCCAATTATAGTGCATAGGGTTCTTATGTTTACTTATGCACATTGGAGGCGATTTGAATATAATCATGGAGCTCTCCCTTACGAATGGTAGAGTCATGATTAGTGGAGTCGATCTTTTCTCCAGGTTCCATAATATACAGAAGTGGTACATACGACGTATCTGTCTTCTTAATTACGGTGCGTTTGACAATTACCTTTGCAGGTAACTGTTTATGGTTACAAGGTACAGGCTTTTCTACCCTAACGGTATCATGCACTGTATCAGGATTAGCACGATTCACTTGACCAAACAAATGGTCCATTGGTTGCTGTACAGTAGATGCTGCTACTGTCTGCACTGTCGTTGGAAGAGGAACATTCTTAAGATCGGCAATATTCATGCCGATAGTAAGGAATGCTGCTCCTAGCAACGTGATTACTAATTTTTTCATACTTTGATAGTTAAATTATTTGCGTTCACTTTGCCATTGTATGTCAAAGGCTCTTTTAATACGACCAACTAGTTGTGAACCAGTTCTCTTAATTGGCCGTATTATTTTTTTACCTGAGCCTTGGCCTTACCTTTGGCTTCCTTTTTCTTATCCTCAGCTACCTTTTTATCAGCTGTTTCCTTAGCGGCCTTTACGGCAGCCTCTTCCTCGGCCTTGATCTCCTCATCGGTCTTGAACTCCAAGTCGATGATATTCTCCTTGGCATAACCTACTAGTGGATCAGAAGGATTACGGAACAGGTTAGAGACGATACCGGCATACTGTGTAGCGTTATTAAGCATCGAATCAGACTTAACTTTAGCCATCATCTCTGGAGTAACACAACGATAATATGCGCGCTTAATGGCGATAACAGTCTTCTTTGCAAAGTTGTTACCATCCAAGAAGTTCTTCTTCAAGTTCTCAACAAACTCGCCTGGAGCCGCAAGAACTGCTGCAGTAGCCTTATCGGCGAATGCGATGTTCTTATTAGCTGTATCAATGTGCTCCTTGACACGATCCTTTTCTGGCAGCTTGTTCTCTGCTTCGAGTAAGGCTTTACCTTTTGAGCGAACATCGTCTGCACCAATGATTACAAGACATTTTACAACATCTGCAATCTGATCATCGGTATACTTACATACGCCGGTGTTCTTGTCAGTAGAATGGTCGCGAAGCTCACAGAACGCAGACACAGGAGATCCTGACGTAGCGGTAACGTTGAAGAGGTGAGAACCAATTCCATAAGTAAGTGTTCCGACACGACCTGTAAACTCAACAATCTTGCGAAACATGTCGTGAAAACTCATGTTCTTGATGCGCTCAAGGTCATTCTTTGCAGAAGCAAGAGCCTTTTCAGCGTTCTCCTTGTACTTCTTGTCCTTTGTGTTCTTGAGTGTCTCCTCAGCAGAATCGATAGCACGCTTAGCCTCGATAGAGCGATATGACTTATAGAAGTTTACACACTGCATGATGCTATCCATCAGCTTAGAATCACGATTCATGGCCAAGAAGCCAGACAAGGCTTCCTTGAGCTCTTCTTCGTCCTTAATCTTTGTAGGATCAAAAACTTTACCTGCTGTTGCAGCACGAGCCTCAGCATCCTTGTCAAGACTCTTTGCAGTTTCTTCTGACACTGTTACAGCTGAAGCTGTAACTTCAACTGCTTCAGCATTGTCTTTTGAAGGCAAGAACTTTGTGTCATCAAAGCTTACGCCAATCTCCTTCAAAGCTTCAGTAAGCTCTGGGAGCGCAGACTTACGGATTACAACAGCGAAATCGCTGGTACCGTACTTGGCCTCGTTACATACGCACACAGCTATGCCGAGAGCATTAATATGGTTGAGCGTGTCGATAGTTCCCTGTGGAAAACCAGTGTGCTCAGCAGCTTTCTCATCCAAGAAAAAGCGTTCATGAGCCATTTTTAACAAATCCACTTGATGATTACGATCCATGCTTGACCCACCTGTTGTTGTTAGCATAGCTGCAGCCTCAACAGCTGCATTTGTATTATTACCACTATTGTTATTATTCTGAGCAACTTTTACATTGCCCCTTCCATTCTTTTTTGCCATTTTGATAATGTTTTTAAATGTTATTTACTAAAATTAATTAATACTTCTGGGCAACTAACTTAAATTCAACTTGTGTCGAATATGAAGTTCGTTTTTAACCAATCTCGTGGAGGTTTAGTGAGCATTTTAATATGCTCTCCTTCACCCAAGTTAAGCACAGCAACAGTATCTACTACAACTGTGTCCTTACCTGCTGGTTTTGTCTCGGCATATGTACCGGCGCCCTCTGAGGGTTCCAAAGCCTGAAATGAGCACGTCGGTGCCAGCATGGGAGTTGTAGAAGATTTAACTGTGCTGGCTTCACTTTTATGGTCAACAAAGGCATAGTTGACCATACTCTTACCGGTAAAACCGAGCAAGAGACTTACGAGAATGATCCAGAACAACTTGTTGCTCTTATTGTATCTTGCGAAACCAAGAGCTACAAAAATCGAGAGAATCAATAATAAAAGTGAAGTCATTTTGTTAAACTTTTAAGTTATTTTTAATTTTCCTACGAGTGCGACTTAACGCAGCTTTTATAGTGCCTGTAGGAATTTTCAGCACTTTGCTAATTTCATCAACCGTAAGATCTTCTACGTAAAATAGATTAAAAATCTTCTGTGTCTTCTTTGGGAGTTTTTCAAATTCCTTTAGAAGAGATTCATACTCAAGAAGATTGACAAGATCTTCTTCTTCTGAAGAATTAGTTAACTCAACAGGTAGTCGGCCTGCATCTTCTCCTAATTCCATAGACTTTTCCTTTACTTTTCGTAGATAATCTATAGCTGTTCGATTAGCTATAATTCTCAGCCATCCGCCAAAAGACGAATAATCTGCGAATGTCGAGAGTTTTTGGTGAACCTTAAGAAATACAACATTTGTAAGATCTTTAGCTTCATCCATGTCGTTCACGTAACAAAAGAGCACATTGTCGACGAACTCTTTGTAACGGCTAAACAATTTATTAAACGCTAGCTCATTTCCCTTTTGAGCTTCTTTTATGGTCTCAATCTCAGATTGAGTGATACGCTGATACTCCATATTGTAGGATAGGGGAGATTTCTCTCACCCTACCCCTGATAAAACGGAAGATCGTACACCATCTTCTGACGGTATAACGACCAAACGTTATTGACGAAATTGTTGAAAAGAATTATTTTCAAATCCTTTCCTCCTGTTTTCATTTCTACTTTTTCAAGTAGTCCTGAACCGATACGCATACGAGTTGTAAGTGTTTTGAACTTCATAGGGTTGTTTAGGACTATCGCTTTCATAATCCAATCACCAACTCTACGCAATTCTTCATTGCAACAGTATTCGTATATACAATTTTCGTCTAGGCTGTCTCCTGCACAGAATATGTGCGCTTCATAAATAAAGCCCTTTTTAAGGCGGTTATGAAACCAGTTAATCACATTTTCTATACCTTCTTCTTTGCAGCCTAACAGACTAGCTCTGTAAATTAGCATTTTAGGGAAATACTCCATTTTTTATTTTGTTTAATTAAATGTTTTCTTAATAAACTTAGAGAAATCTTCAAAATACTCATCTAGAAAACTAGCTTTTTCTGACAATGCGTTATCAAATAAAGCCATATTACCACATTTACATGATATGTTATAATAGTTTTCTAGGTACTTATAGTTTTCTTGAAACCATACTACCCAGCTATTAACCCATATCCAAAATGCTCGTTCTCCAGAGTTAAATACTTTGTTGATGCCTTCCAAATTTATAGAGTCTGCAAAATTAAAATTTTGCGACCCCTCGTGGATCCCAAGAGCTTTTCTTAATGATGCATTCTTTTCATCTGTTCGAGGTATTCCTCTTCCAGTGTTATAGATTGCTACATTTTCTTGGTATACACGGTCTATCCATCGCGTTTTTACAGCATACTTAATTCTTTCATGTGGCTTCTTACCTATATTAGATAATCTTCCAAATTCTGTACACCATTTAAACGCGAGGTTGACGACATGAGGACATCTGTCCTTTATCATCGCTTTATATCCCTTTGTCATAACTAATAGGAAGAAGTTAGGGAGTCGAACCCTAATCCTCGGGTGTGTAGCCCAAAGAACCAAACTTCTTCTTCTCTCCACTTTGGTAGGAAACACCTAGACTAAACTTACGCTACGTTAGTATAGTCTACAATGTTATTTACATTGCCATTTAATTTATAGTATAGTGCTTAATGTATTTATCTCTTCTGTCTGTCAAAACCAAACACGCCCGTGTAAGCAGTTTTACAACATGCTTAGGTTGCCCGAAGGAAGTCTACACAATAACGTAGAGGAGGCCCCGTGGACGTGAGGGGATTCGAACCCCTGTCCATACAGATTATTTCATACACACTGTACATTCTTGTAAATGCTCTGATGATCAGTCAGAACATTCGATTTAAGCCGTTTTAGGTGCGCTCTAAGACATTTTTGCGACACTCGTGGTTAATTACTCCACTTGGTGACATACTCTGCCTCAGAGCGCTTAAAACATGGCTAAAAATATATAGGAATCCTCATGATACGAAGATACTTAGAGGGCTATATTCAGCATTTTTGATACATTTTGCAGGGTTCAATCTTGGTTTTCAGCCAAGTTGAGTCTCCCCGATATAATGATACGCACAAAACATATTGTTTGATCTACTGTCCCAATTTACTGTGTGGGTTCACATCTCTTCCTCTCATCGTGATACGAGGATACTTGATGAGAATGTTAATTCATTCTAAGATTCTTTCACTAACCCAATCTTCTTAGGATTCTCTGTAGTACCTCAGAATCTATGTACGTGATACGAAGATACTTGTACTAGAAGAAGAATTAGAATCGATCGAACTGATAGTTGGCATAACACCAGCTGTTAGGGTACTTGTCGCGCAACTCACGGTCGTGCTTTTCGTACTCTTTGTTCAGTTCAGTCATTTGCTTACGCTGATCATCATCTATATTCTGAGACAGATTACGGAACTGATTTGGCGTAATCTTCTGGTCGTCAGGAACGGCGGTACCATTCTCGTCCTTACCCAGAAGACGGGCCAACAATTCTGTACGCTTCTTCAGAATGTCGAGAGTAATCTTTGCCTTCGCACGGTCCTTACGGACATTGAGAAGTTCCTTAATTCTAAGGAAGTCAGCGCATTTAACGATTTCTTTGACTTGGGAGATCTTGCGTTTCTCCTCATCCTGGCGGATCTCTTCTGCTGCCTTGTCTGCGATGTCAGTTACGAGGTTGCCCTTCATTAACTTCTCTACTACGTTGTCTGCTGACACATTCTGCTGCTCTTTAGCAGCGCTTTTTGTTTCTGCTTTTGCCATTTTGATAATGTTTAAAATGTTTGTAAATAAAATTAATTAACATATTGTTACTTCTCCCACACTCCAGGATGGATTCTTAACGAATACTGCGCCTTTATTATTAATGGTAATATCGCATGGAGCGTTGTGAGAGCAATTAGCCAAATGAATGAGTGCTAATCTAGCATCTTCAGCTTGATTCTCACTAGGATACTTGGATTCGAATACTAATGTTTTTGTATTCTTACCCTTTTTCTTAGCTTTTGTCGTATACACTGGAATCTTCCACATAATCTAAAGGATTTAGCTTGTTTTTAAACTTGTCACGCTTATATGCCTTTGCTTTGGCTTCAGCGTGACGCTGACGATACACTTTCTTAGTATTACGTTGTGCTTTGTACATAATTACATGTTATCTTGAACTGTTTTAAATACATAAATAACATCGGTAGAAATACCGTAAGAATCACGCATTCTCTTACTTATACCACCAGACATAACTTTGATAGCATTCATAAGAGATTCATTGTCAGGCTCATTAGTTATAGCCTCTGACAATGCAAGCAACAGCTTCATCTTGGAGTCAAAATACTTGCCAAATCTTTTTTTCACATAGATGCACGCAGATTCTACAACAGAAAATTCTGTATCATTTTTAGCTTCTGCATGGCGGATAACAATGGAACCGACTTCTCTTTCATCCATTGCAGATGCATGCGCATCTTTAATATCCGATTTAATAACCTTCAGTTGTGAAGCTATCAACATAATTTCAGATGAGCTCAAACTTGAACCTTCGTAAGAGAGAATAATGTACTGTCTCATAGCTAATCCTCCTTTGTCGTTATGTTAGTACTGGAGGACTGCACGATTTGCACATGTTTGCCGTCGATAATGGTATCAACCATTTCTACGTTAGGGATATCAGGAGGAGCAACCGCATTGTATTGATCCTGTTCATCAGGAAGATTCAAATATACATGCTTGTTCATCTCGAACTCGTTCGATATACTCATCTTAGTTAATGGTTTCCCAGATTTTTCTAAGACCGATACCACATCACGCATCGTCTTTTCAGGTATGCTGAAGAACACTGAGTCCTGATGTCTCCATTGACCTTCCGATCTCTGAAACTCTATAACGTCAGAACAGCCGGTGAATGTAGGATTGTCAATATTCTGCATCATCTTTGATACCATGAGCGAGTCATCGTGTTTGATCTCACTCTTAGTTTTTTTCATGTAGTCACATGACGATACTGCGACGGCTACAATAAGCATGATTAAGCACATGCTAAGCTTTTCGAATAATCTCTTCATTTTGATAATTTATTAGAGATTCAACAAATGTTAACTATCCGGGTTTTAAAGATTCACGGAATCATCTTTTGTGGACCAGCTAGGGCTTGAACCTAGGATCTCCAGATTATGAGTCTGTTGCTCTAACCAACTGAGCTACAAGTCCAAATATGGGCAATTTTCACTGGTTATATTTAAACCATTCCATTGTCTCCTACTATCTAACGTTCTTTTTCTTTCTAACTCAAATGATTAATTTTAAAGTAATTACGCTATTTAATAGAGTTGTAGGGAGTTGTTTGGTACCCATTTGTAATTTTATACAGACTTGAACTGTTATGTAGGCCTCTAACCTAATAAATCTCGGGGACGGTATGAACCGTCCCCTTGAAATGCAACTTAATTAAATTTTTCCGTCCAATACGATATAAAATATATAATACTGGAGATCAAGATTATTATCAACATAACAATTACTACTACCAACGAAAAATCGCTTATGTTAGTTATATTCGTTATGTTTGACAATAAGTCAAAAAGAGGGAATGCCGAAATAATTATTAACGCTATTGATACAAATAGCTCTCCATATTCGTTTCTCATAGGTATAATGCTATTTGTGATACCTCTTCATAGTCGTCTTCACTGACAAACCATGAATCGTTATCTGCCGTTAAATAACTCTTTCTTGATCCCAAATCTACATCTTCTAATGATAATACGCACATATCATCAGGATTTGCAGATTTATAATCTTTTAACTCTACGTTTACATCATTACAATGCGATTTGAGTTTACGCAATGATGAATGATGTCGTCTAACTTCTAATTCTTCGTCAGACATTTGTCCGTTTTTTCTACGTTTTGCCATAATTAAGGACTAATAAAAATTATTCCGTCTTCAATGCATGATGGTGATTCTTCGTTCAAATCCTTTGAGTCATTTACTCTTGGGCAAGAGAAAGGATTGTTAAAAATACACTCATTGCAATTGTATTGACGTTTAGCCCTAACAATAATGCCATTTATTTTGTAGATTCTGCCAGGACTAAAACTTTTTTTCATAGTTCGCCTATTAATTGTAACTTGTACATTGGTTGCTTAACTGGAACCATTTTGTATCCTTTACGAATTTCGCCAACTTTTCTAAGTACTCTAGATACTTTTCCAAGATGAAATGTTCTATGTATAGTACAGTTCTTTTGGATTGACACAAAACATACAAATCTTGTTGGATTAGCATACAGTTTATCATATATAGGTGATACAATATGATAGAATGAACCAATACCTTTCATAATATCGATTTTATTCATATCACTTTCACTAATCATAATTTTTGTTGTTTTTCCTATCAATCCCAAGCTACTCGACTTATATATATAACATTTTCCAGTTGATATATCTCTAGCAACTGTGTATCTCTCACATGAGCTAGAAACAACAACCATTAAACCACCTACCATTAATCCGCTTGGTGGATCCCTTTGTACTACATCTCCTTTACTAAACTTCATTTGTGTACAAATTTGATTTTGTATCTAACAATTGATGTTATTACACCATTTCTTAATCTAATGCCAAGTGTAGGCTCAATAGAGAATTGCTTGCATGTGTTAATATAGTCTACAACACTCTTTGAGATTGGAATAATCTCTGAGAATTCTGCATACTTATCAACATACACAGCTAGATACTTAACGGTTTTGCCGTTAGCACTTGGTTTCTGTACTATTTGCTTAATACATTCAACCTTACATGTCATAGTATCAATCACAGCTTTTTGCTGCGCTTGACACTTTGAAGTCAGTAACAATAACATTATTATTATGGCTATCGCTATTAATGGACCAGGACTTTGATTTTCCGGCTTCTCGTATAATTTTACAGCCATTTTTTATCATTTTACTTTTTATTAAAAGAACCACAGCCTGTAACAGGGTATTTTCCTTTACAGTTTTTACTACATTCTACACAAATTGACTTAATGCTAGGAAGTACGTTCTTTTCCCAATTTTTCTGATGATACTTTGACATAATTAATGAATTATTATGAATTTAACACTTGTCTTACCAGCTCCTGGAATATTTGAATGTTTGTTATTAATATAACTATTCAAAGTATTTTCCAAAGATTTGGCATTACATTTACTTAATCCAGAAGAGAGTATCATTGTAGATCCTCCCTCCTTAGCAACCACCTTGTAATTAAGGTATTCAGCATCGGGTTTCCCTTTTGCTGATTGTGGCTTAATCGCTTGGTTATGCGTTTGCTTGTGTTTCTTCTGATTCACCATCTGTACAAATGAATGGTTTACAATCCAGACCAATAGCCTTAATGCATGCAGGCTCACTGAGTCTATCTTCTACAATCTCGCTAACACCTGCAGCGATATGCACGAGATGATTCAAATGAGTGATAACATTGAATGCACCACCAACCTCAACTGTTACACTGATGCTTTGCTCATCAGTCTCCTGATTCTTCGTAACACCAATTTCCTTGAGAATTGGAATGCGTTTCTTGAACTTAGTCTCCACATAACTAGGAGAGTCCAAATCAACGTGTGTAGGAGACAGTGTACGAGACACTGTTACAATTGTTGTGTTACCGTCAGCATAAATAGCTGTTTTAAACTTTGGGTAATCTTTGTCCATTAATTTCTCTAAAATGTTCATAATTTTGATAATTAAACATTATTTACTTGTATAGGACTACTTCTCACCTATACTTGAGTTTTGTGTTCCATCTGTAATTCGGTTTCCCTTTGGAGGCTTTGGACTCCCTACGGCTACATTAAACACTTAGGGTTGATGCAACTCAACCCTTATGTTTTAAATTGGTTTTAGATGTAAATCTATTGGCAACTCATTGCAAAACATGTATATATTACAATTACGATACCAGCAAATTAAACAATCTTCACTACATAATCCTCTTACGATTCTAAATACACAATTGTCTATTGTGATTAATTGTCCTGGCTTATATCTATTACGAGTACCAGATGTCTTCCGTATGCTCTTCTTCATTCATACTACTTTACAATTAGTTCGTCTACTTTAGACTTAGCTTCCAAATAATCAACACCATAATCTGTCTCAAGGTCTGTATCCATGAGGTCAAGATCATGTGTTTCGTCGAGAGAGTCCAAAAGCGTCTCAGTGCATTTGTAGTACTGTTCGTACGCTTTTACTTTTTTCTCTGCTCTATTGTTAGTGCCTTTTACAGCATTAATACTAAAGCAGGCACCAACAATAGCACCAATAACTGCTCCAATAAAGAACAAATTTAATTGGTCCATAAAAGAATGTTTCTTATCTTCCATATTTATATAGAGTTTGATTAATAATCTACAAAAATGTTATATCTATTCTCACGAACCGATATAACCATGAAATAAAACTGTGTAACTAGAAAATAATTTAATAAAGGTGTAGTGGTGACTGGACTCGAACCATGTGACTCACCTAAATGTTCACTAGAATGCCCTCACATTGAGTTTTTGTAAAGATGTGCACGTTAACACCAATTGACTTATACGTGCTTCGTCAAAACGTCTATGTGTCAGATTTCTATTTACCACTCTTTACCACTCTGTGTGCATTATCACCACTATCCGTCTTTCCGGATTGTCCTAGAGAACTAAAACCACTTTCGCACCCCTTGCAAGTAGGCTGACTACCTTAGTTCTCAGCATACATGTAATACTACTATTTCACCCTCTGTGTTCTACAATCGACATCTTATAGCTTTGCAAGTACTATAAGTACGTGTTGTAGTCATGGGCTTGGGACCATGAACGCCACATTACTACCTACGATTTATCACGTTAGCGTAGGCGCTCCGTCATCCTGGTTTATATACCGCATATGAATAATGAATATCAGACTACAGTATGATGCAAATGTTTACCGTAGTTTCGTCTAGGTCTCATCAGTGATTATGTTATACTCTCCCTAGCTGAGTTTAAATTAAAAATGTACCACTATCTTCACAGACTATGGTACATGGAACAATCTACTGCCACACTTGGCAAAAACTCTCAGATGTGCAATCAATTATATATGGAATCTTAGCGCTTTTATTTGTCTTTCCAAGTTGTCACTTTCTTTCAAGTTGTCACCACTTTGAATTCCACCATTTATCTTTCCGTTCTCGATTATTGCTTTCATATTGCGAATATTTATTGATTAAATTTCGTATAATTGATGTTAAATACAAAAACTCAAAAAACAAGCGACGTACGCCTTTGGAGATTTATGAAATAAATCGTAATATCTCTTCCGGCATACGCGCTCATTTTTGTTATTCTTCGTCATCGGCTTCACCATCATCTTCTGATTCCGGTTTTGTTTCTGGAGTATCGACTTTGGCTTTCGCCTTTGCCTCTATTCCTGCTTCCTCTAATGGATACAAGAACGATGCAATCTGCTGACTCATGACTGTCTCAGGATCTTCTCCTGGAGCCCAGTTATATGCTGTCTCACCATCCTCACCAGTAGTTCTTTGCATCCTACAGCATATTGATACTGTAGTATACAACTTGATTTTGCCGTTACGACCAACAATCCAATCTCCGGATTTGTGTAGAATATTACCATTTCCATCCTTTACATTGGATGTGTACTTTCTTACCATTGGTTGTGGAAGAACTTTGCTCATGAATACGACACCCTTGATCTGTTTCATCTTAGGGTTCTCGATATCATCACCTTGGATAGTATAGTCTTTCGACTTATCCAGCTTCTCGTCTTCTCCAAGACATTTAGCCTTAAAGAGATTCTTCCACGCCTCAAATGCTCTGTGAGTCTTTGAAGTGTCCATGATAATGTACTGTCCAGCTGTTGCGTAGAAATCGTCTGGATCTTCAAGTTCCAGAGAAATGTACCAACTACTAGAATTTGTCACACCTTCGATCTTGTTTGCATTCTTAATATGCTTAAGAGATGCACTTACAACGTCATACGTAATCATAACTTTGAGAATTTATATGTTTTACAATTTTGTTAAATCGCTATATATTAACACCATTGCTGGTTATCCCCTTTAAGGATATCATAGGATTTGGGTGTATGGAGATTATTTCATCCCCCATCCTAACTTATTCCTAATAGCATACATCCCGCTGATCTTCCGAATGCCGGAGGCCAGGCGGAACGCCTGCACTGCGTAGCAGTGGAAAGTGTTTGGGAGAGACTGTGTGTATAATTGATGATAGATCTGAAAGTGATTTTTAAAAAAGACCCGACACATTTCTGTGCCAGGCCTTAATACTAGAAATCGAACTCAATTCGAGTTCTCGAAGGACTACCATCACACAAGTGACGACACTCGTACATGAAGCCATTTTCTTTAACGGCATTATAATCATTCAAGAACTCAACAGCATACTCAGTATTAACTGCATTGTAAATAAGCTCTGTATGCATACCTAAGAAGTCTTCTACTGATACATTTTGTTCTCCGAGGCAGTCTGCTAATGCGCAGATAAATGCCAATTCTAATCTACCTTTATCCATTTTATTTAATATTTAAACAATTATACACTACATTATAAATATGTTTCCATAGTATTAGATTACAGGTTAACTACTACTCTTCCTCATCAGCTACATCATCCTTGCTGTCTGCGGCAGGCTTACTAGATAATGTAGATATTGGGAAATAAATGCGACCAATCATCTTCTGAATGATTACATCAGGATCGAATGCCCATACGAGCTCTCCGTCCTCACCACGTGCTACCTTGTAGCTGACTATCTTTACCTTAGTATAAACCTTAGTGTTGCCAGTCTTGTCTACAATAGTATCACCAATATTATGGATGAGATTGCCCTTGTGATAAATCTTCTTGTCATACTTCTTGAAGCATGGCTCTGGAAGATTATACCAGTCAATTACGACATTCTTCATCACACGAAAGCGCTCTGGGATAGACTCACCTTCGATAACATTGTTGCCAAGATTTTCGAATACCTTAGCCCAACGCTCAAAGATACGTGGACTCTGCTCCTGGAAGAAGATGAATACGCCTCCCTCATCCTGCCAATCATCAGGATTCTCTAAGGTAAGCTTTACACACTTGCTTTTAGACACATTTGCCTCTACACCCATTGACCACTCACTCTTGTTGCTGATAAGCTCAGCCTTAACTACATTGTACATCATAATTTTAATTGATTAAATTGTAAAACATGTTTATTATCTCTTGTCTCACGCACACATATGTGTTTGTTAGACGTTGTTATATGCATAGTTATTCATTACATTCTCTATTGTAGTTGTTTGGATCGAGTATGTTACATATCCAAAGCTATTATTAATTAAGTGTTATAGCCATCACTGCTGCTGCACCGCTTAGATGCTCTATTATGCCCCTGGTTTAGTTAGGCATAATACCCGCAACTTGTTGCAGGTGAACCAGTTTGTGACGAGATAATGATGACGGGGGGTATCCTGATTTGAATTTGAAGCCCGGGGGTACGTTTTTACTGTTTCACGTTTCTGTATATACACAAAAAATTTGTTTCGCGTTTATGCATGTTTATAACGGTTTTAAAAATCAAAAAAAAATAAAAATAAAATATTCGGCAAGCTAAATAAAAAAAGCCGAGGCGTAAACCCCGGCCATTATCATAATTTCTTTAAAATCTCCACCATTTAGTTGTCTCTTTTTTTAGTTCTTCTATGGCTTTCCCTATAAAAGCACACGCTTCGATAGGCGTGAGTTTGATTGGATTTGGGTTAAGCTGCGATCGTTTCATTTGCTTCGTTTAAAGCGTTTACAACTTCAGCCTTGGTAGTCTTTGTTTTAGACTGCTCAATAAGCTTTTGTATAAGTTCATCTCTATGAGGATTACCTTTTTGCTCATACATGCGCATAAGGATTGCTGTGGCATTTGCAAACTCTTTAGAGTTTTTGTCAAGTGTATCTATAAGTTCCTCAAGTTCTTCAATTGAATAATTTCCTGGTTTGTGCAAGAAGTTACTATCTTTGTCGTACAAATTGCTATATTTACTAATCTTTCCCATTATTTTTACTATCTTTAAGTATTATCCAACATGTGGTAGTAGATACTATTGGAAGTATTAAAAACATGAATATTATATCAAATGGACTCATCTTTATCTGGTTCGTAAAATCCTAATCTTCTACCGTTTTTCTCGGCCCTTTGTATTATTTCTGCCGCTCTTAAATATTCTTTATCCTTTGCTATTTCGCTCAGCATGGGCTACGTATTTTGTGCACTCTTCCTCTACAATTTCACCATCGTCGTTATGTGTTAAGTGAGTATATTTTGCTTTTAATCTGTTGTATTTAAATATTCTAAACGCTTTGTCTCGCTCCTATTTATCGTCATATCTATGAATATATTTCATCATTTGCGTAGCATTTACAGATCCTGCTACCCCTAGATTACATAGGTTTTTTATAAAGCTCATAGCTCCATCTTCGCCGAATTTATGCTTTAGCATACTATATTCCTTAAGACTCTTCTATAACCATTGATTATCAAGATCGTATATTGGTTCCTATTCTACAATGTATGCTATATTTACTGGTACTCCATGTATAAAGAAATATTTACACTATTCTGTACACGGTTTATTCTAGTATTGTAGAGATAAGAAGTCGGCATAATATAGTACAGCACTCATCTCAAACTAGTTCATTGTTTATTTGCCGTTTTGTTTACACACTCAGTAAAGTATCCAATTAGGTACGCAAATACTTCATTTGTATCATCAGAGAGCTTTATATGGCATTCCTCAAGTATATCTACGGCTGCATGAAATGACTCATGAGCAAACGTGTTTACATCATTATCATTATTCCAGATTTTGTTTACTACTATGATTTCGCAGTCATCATCCGTTAATTTATTATATGCACCTCTAACAGTGTAGGCTGTATAATCTGCCCATTCGTCATCAATTATAGAAGATTCATCCGCTCTAAATCTAAATCTTTTATCTACTACAGACTTATCTGGGTTAATTATAACGAATAAACTAAATCCATATACTGTTTTATATTCGTCTATTATACACTTTTTCTTCTTATTCATACTATTCTTATTAGTCTTACAATTATTATTAAGCTTATATATAGCTCTACTATACTGTAATAGCTTATTATACTATATAGTCTTACTATACTGTAATAGCTGTACTACTAAAGTAGATCTCCTAAAGAGAATATATAAGAGAAAGGGTTCTATCTAACTACCACCCCCTACTATCCCCCTAACGTAAAAAAGCTAAAAAAGTTGCATATTTGCAAGAAAAATGCTATTTTTACAAAATTTATACCATATTTGCAACCTTTTTGAAAATTATTTCGTTATGGCAGCGTAAAACAATAAAAGCAATTGGATATGACAAAGATTTTAAAGGTTATTAAGCCTTTCTTCGTAATGGAGAATGGTGATACATTTGAGTACAACGCTGATACAGATCAGTACGAAAGTGTATATAACGAAGAGCATAATAGCTCAAACGAAGACAATTCAACGGTTGTTTCTTCTTACAATTCTGTTTATAGAATCTCAAAGGAATATGCAAAGATGCTTCTTGATAATGGATACGTTGAGGAAGTTGATGATAAAAAGAGATTTGTAAATATCTTTGACGAGATCAACAATAAGCTATCAGAATACAATAATGAGCTTTACGCTCTTAAGTCAAAAGCAGACGAGGATACTCCTCAGTGTTTGCTTGTTGAGAAGGAAACAGTATTGAGAAACATGATTAAATTACTTGATTACCTTAAAGGATTGAAGAAGTAATATGGATGATAAGATGATAGATCAGACACAGTTGGCAGAGGATTTGAGCTCAAAAATAAAGTATGAGTTCAGACAGATGTTCTTGGTAAAGCCGCTTGAGCCTGTTAAAGTTAAGAAGAAGATCTCCGAACCTGTGGCTAAGGATACTAAGCCTAAGAAGGATAAGGATGGGATCGAGGCAGTTGATTATGATGAGGTAAAGACAGAGATAAAGGAAGTTGATTCAGATTTCTCTAGAGCTGTAGTACTTAAGTTGCCATATGAGTACACACACCCATATGATGATGAGAAAATACAGCAGATGCCTATCAAGGTTGGCGATATCGTTATATATAGATCATCTAGAGGTGCTATGTATTTCGATTTGCTTAAGGACTCTCAACTTGTATCGCTTTACGATATTGTAGCAACTGAAACAGTAGAGAAGTAATGAATATAGATAAAGTTTGTAGATAGATTGGACATACATTGAACGATGATCCAGAGCTAGTAAAACAAATAGTTATGCATTAGTTTTAGTTCATAGTTGATGTTATGAAAGATCAAGATGATACTAGAGACGTATTAATAAACAAACTATTTAGATTCAAGCTTAAGAATAGATTTAAAGATAATAAAAATAAACCATTAAGCCCATATGAAAAAGATAATAAACATTGAGCGTAAGCCTATCATTGTTGATACAGATAAAGCTGAAGTTCATACAATTAATAGATCTGCAAGAGGTATCGATGATATTTACGTTATTCCAGAAGATGCTAATATTGAGTGGACATCAAAGTTTTTCCCTAACAAAACTATCTGTGCAGATGTAAAGAAAGATGACATTCTTATCACATTTTACAATGATGATCTTGGTGCAGACTTCGTAATAATCAAGTCTGAAGATTGGTTGAAGGCCCTCAATAATGCAAAATCTGCTGATCAAAAACGAAAAGAAGAGTGGGCAGCCAAACAGAAAGAGAGCGCACATGTGAATGCTGCTTGCGAAGATTGTGGAGACTATTGTGGATAATGTTAATATTTAAGTTATGAAGAAAGCTATCAAAAAGACAGTTAAGGTAAAGAGGCCTAAGTATGTAATATCTATGCTGGATGTTGATAATGTAAACGATGTTACAGCATATTTCATTAGCAAGAAAATTTCTGAAGGTATGAGAGTGACTGATTGTGACTATTATACAGTTATATCAATCCTTACAGATGCTTTGCTCGATGAGATTCTTCCAGAGAACGGCTACGCTGTAGTAAGAGATGATGATTGTGTATACTTAAGATGTAAGGCGCGCAGAGCCGAAGAGAAGGTTAAGAAGCCTTGGTACAAACGCTTATGGAATTGGATTACTCGTACTAAGTAATCACCTTTAGAGTCTATTAGTCAAACGGTAAAGACGGCCCGATACAAAGGGAATAGTTAGCAGGTTCGACTCCTGCATAGACTCCATTCATTGTTTCATAATTTTAATATTTTTGTAATTGAGTGGCATCCATGTGTGTACACTATAAATAAAAAGCTACCATGGTAAGCTGACACATGGACCCAATACTAGTATGCGTCTAGTTAAAACGTAAGTGGCCGAGCTGATGGTACACTATAAATAAAAGGCCGAAATTAGCACGAATACTGGTTCTGCGTAACTCCAGCTAAAAGTTACGTGCTTATCGCGGAGTGGAGCAGCTGGTAGCTCGCCAGGCTCATAACCTGGAGGTCGCGCGTTCGAATCGAGCCTCCGCAACAACAGAATGAGGGTGTTGTAGCAATGGTAGCTGATAAGTTTAAAGACTTAGAGATAGTGGTTCGATTCCACTGCATCCTCATATATTGCCCTATGGTGTAATGGCTAGCACAGAAGTCTCTAAAACTTTTAGTCTGGGTTCGAATCCTAGTGGGGTAACAATAATAAAACAATACTTGAATACTATGGAGTTGAAATTTAAGAGACTTGAGGATAACGCTATCCTCCCTATTCGTGGCACAAAAGGTGCTGCAGGAATTGATTTGACTTGCACTAAGATTGAAACAGCTCTTAATGAAGCAAATCAGCTAATGTTGGTTTACCATACAGGATTGGCAGTTGAAATTCCTGCCGGATATGTTGGTTTACTTATACCACGCTCTAGTATTTGGAAGAAATCATTATGGCTTACTGATAATGTCGGTGTTATCGACAGTGATTATAGAGGCGAGATTGTAGCATTCATGAAGGCTACAACAGATACCATTCCTGCTGTTTACAAGCAGGGTGAACGCTTCTGTCAGTTAGTCATCGTTCCTATACCAGAGTATACAATCACAGAGGTTTCTGAGCTTTCGTCAACAGAGAGAGGCGATGGCGGATTTGGTTCTACTGGCACAGGACATGAAAACGAATCTAGCGCAGCTGCGGGAACTCAGTCACAGCTTAAGGAACAGGTTGAGTCCGTACCAGAGCAAGCGGCGGCACAGGAAGGTGCTGAGGTAAGCGAATGATAGGCCTAATTCGCTTACATAAAGGGGATTACCGAAAGGTAGTTCCCTTTTACTGTTTAAACACATTAATGCATTAATTATGATTTAGGAAAAAGATTTTTTATATAGAGTTCCAGTAAAGAATGCACTCGTAACAGCACCTGGGAAGTAGGTTAGAAATCCAGAAATATTGGTTGATCTTGAAGGTGGAAAATTTATGCATGGAAACATACTGGATGCAAACTCTACAAATAAACTTATTGATCAGTCTGTAAAAGCTGAAACAAGCGCTCGTACAAAGGGTGATGAAGACTTAAATACTAAGATTAAGGCAGAGCAGACTAGAGCAGAAGGTAAAGAGAAAGAGATATCAGATAAGCTTGCAATAGTTGATGGTGATTCAAACACAGAAGGATCATTTAGAAAAGCTATTGCCGATGTGATTGCTGCTGCCCCAGAAGATCTTGATACACTTAAAGAGATTGCTGACAAACTTGCTGGTAACGACGACTTACATACAGCATTAAATCATGCTATTACAGAAAAGGCTGATGCGTCTGCGCTTGCAAATGAAGTTAGTAGAGCTACTGGTGCCGAAAATGATTTGAGAACTGCTATTGGCACAAAGGCTGACGCTACCGCACTTAGCAACTACGTTCTTACAACAGCGCTTAATCAGCAGATTGATACGCTGAATGCTACTTTTATAACATAGCAAGATGCTGATGCTAAGTATGCACTTGCGAATAGTCTTAATACTGTGAATGATAGCGTTTCCAGTTTGAGAGTAGGTCTGTCGAAAAAACAGGATAAAATCACAGTTAATAATGTTGATGTTACAGATATAGAAACAGCTGATATAACAAGACTAAGAACTATTGTAAGAGATCTTATAGATGCACTTAATACAAGTGGTCTAATTACAACAAATATAAATGTTGAATAAAGTTAGGTCTTAATGAAAGCATGACGGGGTTCGCTACCCCGCCTAGCACAATCCGTATAATTTCTTTTATACGCATAGTTACGACACATTTTAAATGTGACCAGCGTAACTTTATTATCTCCTAGGTGGAATATACTAGGACTAGCGTAGTAATACGCTTTTAGATTAAACGAGACTAGGATTATTCCAGTCCTAGTTCCATATTGTTTTACTATAAAACTTGTTAATTATGGACACGATCGAGAAAGTTTATTGTACAGGACACGACAATAGCGACGCTTTAGTAGCCGCTTTGGCTTCTAAGAATAACTGTGATCCAATGGCTATGGCAGCCATGATGAACTAAAATGATTACATGAACAACCCATTTGCTTACCTTATTTGGATGATCTTCGCTATGCGTATGTGGAACAACAACGATGATCACCAGGGCAATGCAATCCAGAGTCAGCTCGACGCAATGCGTTCACAGATCGCTGATAATCAGAATAGTTCATTGGTAATGGATGCCATAAGAGGCAACGCTAATGCAATTACTTAGTTAGCCTCTAACCTGAACTGTGACTTTAACGCACTGAATAATGCTATTTGCTGCGTTAGATCCGGTATTTAGGAAGTAGCAGGTAATGTAAACTTCTCTGCAGAACGCGTTATCAACGCTATTAATCTCGGAGACGCTAACCTTACATCTGCATTGCAGAACTGCTGCTGCCAGACACAATAGAACATTATCAAGATGGGCTACGAGAATCAACTTGGGCAGAAGGATATCGTTAACCAGATGCAGACAGGTTTCAGCTAGACAAACTCAGGTTTGGAGAGAGCTGCAAGTAACCTTGGTTTCCAGATGAGTTAGATAGCTTGCGATCTTAAGACGAACGCAAATGCTAATACTCAGCGAATAGTAGATGTTTTGAACAATCATTGGCAGTCAGATTTACAGTAGAGATACAATGACGCACGCCTTGAATTGTCACAGCAGAAGTAGAATGCTACTTTGATTGCTGCGCTTAAAACAACTGCTGCAGCTTAATAAGTTTAATTTATGTGAGAGCTCCTTCGGGAGCCTTTACATATAAAGATAAGGCTTATGGCATTTAAAGATGTAAAACAAAATTATTCAGTATATATACTGAATAAACAGGATATAACTATTACCGATGGAAAGGTTATATCAGTTGGATTTCCACATTTAGACTTGAATACAAAGCCAGCAATTGGTTAGTCGCAAATGGTTGTAGATGTAACTATAGAGGCTAACTCCAAGACGGCGACATATTCAATTCCAGAGAACTTATCTGTTACATATGCAGGAGATGTAGTATTGTCTACAGATAAGTAGGGTCTTATGGCTGAAGTAGAGCAGATGAAGAATACTGCTGAAAAGATACTTGAGTCAGTTCCTAAACAGAAGGAAGTAGTAGATAAGACGACTATATTGTTGTCTGAACTTAATCCTGTCTATAAGGAGAAAAAGGAGACTGAATAGAGATTCTCAAAGATAGAGGAATCTATAAGTAGAATGGAATCAACTGTTAATAACTTTATTAATTCTTTTAATCATGCACAAGGTAATAGTAATACGGCACAGTGATGATGATAACCAGAATTCTAAATATGTTGCAAATCTTTAGAAAAACGAAGATGGCAGCTATTCCGCTAGTGTTGGAGTTGTAAAGGAAGATGGGTATAATGACTATGTTAGTAAACATGGCTTACACTTTACAAAAGCTTTACAGGAATACGCTAGTAAATAGATGGTTAATTCAAATAATTAGGAACATACATGGACTTCTGAGCAGGTTCAAAATGTATGTAATGTACTTAATCTTAAAATTCCAAATACTTCTACAATAGAAGATGTGACCTATACAGCGAATATGGCTTATGCTGATTTTTATCCAGAACTACTTAATGAGCACCAGTGTATAAAATATGCAGTCGCTGTAACTAATGATAAAGATGGCTATACAGGAATTCAGTTTTGTAGATGGGTGGCAGACGTTGTAGGAAAGAAGGAAAATATAGATTGGGATAAATTCAAATAATCTTTAACTGTGGCGTTTTAGACGTGGTCTTCGATGACACCATAGTACAATAATTGTTAACAATTTAAACGAATTAATATGATTAATTTTTGCGTAGAACCAAAAAATCCTTGTTGCAAAAATCCAATCGGAGAATTAGATTTTAAAATAGACAAGTGTTATTCGTCAATATATTCTAGATTGTGCTGCCATGAAAACGATTCGGTCTCGCATATATCTTAGGAGGAAAGAGATGAATGGAATGGAAAAGCTAGCAATTCTGCTTTACAAGATCTTCAAAATCAGTTAAATGAAATAATTGGAGATGGAGATAACTCTATAAAGAATGAGATATTGATAGAAGTGTCTAGGCAGATAGCAGGTGCTATTACTGATTTAAATATTGAATAGTATGCTAAAAAGAAATATGTTGATGATGCTATTAGTAATATTGACTTTGATTAGTATATTACAAAAAATAATGCCGATTCTACGTATTTAAACAAGGCTGACTATATAAGATTTGATCCAACCAACTATTATACTATAGCTTAGATATAGAAGATAATAGCAGACTCTACTATAGGGAAAGATTATCCTATATAGAGCTTTACATTGGAGCACAACGAACTTGTACTTACATAGAAGAATGGTGGTTAGTTTAGAGTTGCTTTATCTGGAAATGGATCTGATGGGGGATTAGATACCGATTATGTATAGCAGTAGCTTTTAAATTATATTAAAAAGAACACATTATCAACATTGTTAATAAATGATAAGGTGTACTCTCTTGAAAGTGGGTGCCCCATAAAAATACCTACTAGCAGTGCTGGTCCAAATATAGATTATAATAAATTTGGATATAATAAATCTTATTTCAAAGAACAACCAAGTAATTCAGCAGCACCTAGTAAGCCAAGTGCAAATAAACCTCCGCAGGATGGTTCTGGATGGATAGAAACCCCTCCAAATTACAGACCAGGATATTATATATGGATGACATAGGTGTTCATAAATGGTAATGGGCAATATGGAGAATATACAAATCCAATATGCTTAACTGGAACCGCTGGAGAAAACGCCGTATCATACGATATTAAAACGTCTACGAGTACTATTAATTACCAAGATGGTACAATGCACCCAGATC